>Ga0214544_1000392_pt1 | contig 77755 bp, 76 predicted proteins | sample CNSS3metaG_FD_160074 | JGI IMG/M metagenome (GOLD analysis project Ga0214544, IMG submission 160074) | Root nodule microbial communities from cowpea collected in UCLA plant growth center, Los Angeles, California, USA - CNSS3 | ecosystem: Host-associated > Plants > Roots > Nodule | place: USA...
ATGCTGAGTATGAAAGTGGTGTTATGAAAATGAGACTAAACTGGTCATTTGGCTAAAGAAGATTAAAATGTAAAAAAAAAAAAAAACCATTATTTGCAACAGGTGTCAATCTATTAGAAAGGGTTAACAAAATAATGGTTTAATTCTGAGATATAGGTTGATTATGTTTTTAACGTTTGGTCTCCATTGGTCAAATGTAAATTTGGAGAAGTGGTAGCAATTCTCTATTAGTGGGTCATATAAAAAAATTTTTACACTTAACTTTTTGCATATACCTTATCCAAATTTAATTAAACTCCTAATTCAATGTAAACATTTGCATTAAAATTGAGAATAGTATAGTTAGTTGAACTGGAAAATCGATTAATAGGTTTAGTAATAGATCTATTCAAATCAAAGAACATGTCTCCAGTTGAATTGGACCAAAATCGATGGATTGATATATACAAAAGAACAAAAGCTAATTAAAAACCAAATTCTAACATGTTAATAAAAAATACTTATTTTGACATTTTCCTTAAAAATTAGAAGAGAACTTAATTAGTTTTTGCATTTTCTTTTTAATAATAAATTCAAACTTGTTATTGTAAAAAACATTTTTTTTCTTATTGAACCCTAGACGTAAATATTATAATATAATGTTTTTTTTTAATTTGTAAGGTTATTAAATTAAGATATCACATTTCTATAATATTATGTAATTATTACAATCATTTTGTATATCAAATTAATCATTTGATTCAATTATTGACCCTTGTATTAGTGTCCTAATTCAACGACAGATTCAGTTATGAAAACATTAGTAACTACTTACAATAAACAGCTAAAAATCTTTAACCATCAGTTTCATAGCAATCTATACAACTTTATTTTGAAAATACCAATTTAATTAAATAGAAATGAAAGGAAAATGATAAGATAAAAGGTGATGCTATTATTTACACTGGACAGTAGAACTGATTTTGAATCCTTCGTAGAATATTGATGCATCCTTACCTTCTTTACACATGTTTACTATTTACAATAACTAAATCCATCAAAACTAATTATTTATGATATGAATTTGTCTGTTATTGTCTGTTATTTACAAAATCAACTGAAGAATCCCAATGTAATAATATCCACATTTTGGTATAGCAGTCAAGTCCTTACAACTCAAACTTCTCTATCTCTTCAACCATAACCAAACAAAGTTAACAAAGCCTCCACTGAGAAATGAAAGAATATTTCATGCCTATGAAAAGAAAGAAAATTGCATTCGATTATTAGCAACCATAGCTCAATTACACATATAAACAAGATTATTGTTCAGGAATATCACATATTTGATCTATTCAGTAAATCAATTTAATTATGTCAAAAACTAATCGTTTGACAAATCTATAAAAGAAATTAAAATATTACTACTACCTTCAATCAAATTCCTCTCCTTTTTCTTCATGGTGATTCTCCAGTTTCAGACCTTTTCTGTCACTATTTACAAACATGTGATGAACATCCATGTTTATGTGCTCCCTTCTATTATTTACAGTCTCTGGCCTAGTATCTGGTTTAAGGGTGTTATTGTTATTTACAAGACCCTCTGCTTCTGCTGGAATCAAACCATAATCCCCCTCATTTCCTTCAACGCCACTTTTAAATTCAGCAATATTTCCACCAGAATTAGGCATACAACCAGGAGATCTACTACTGGGTGAAATCCTTCCCTTTTGATGCAAAAATCGTTCATTTAACTTGTTATCCACAGCAGGAATCCTGCAAGAAAATAATTTTTTCATTTACATAAATACACTGTCTCCTTAAATGCAGAGAGTTAATGCAAAAATAAATAGAAGCCTTTGAAAGTGAGGAAATGGCATTACAACCTAATAATAAAGAGCACGCAATATCCACAGCCCAAACCTTTTGGCCTACCTAATAATTACTAATTAGTAAATTAGTTAGTCATCAAACCTTGTATGTTGAAATTTTGAAGTCTGAATAAAGTCAAAAATTGGAACCAAGTCTTTCGACCTAGCTTCTATCACACGAGTCGGGATCTTTTCAATCTCATATTCCCCTCGAGGAGCAGCTTCTTCATCCATCATCAAAGCAGCCTCTTTAGCCACTGGATGAAAATATATCTGGTCGGCAGCAGAATCACACGTTTAAATGTCAAACTATCAAGCATTATAATGTTTCCAAAACATTAAAAAATGCATTTTCCAGTTTTAAGATAACATACCTCAGTCTTTGCCCACAATTGTGTCTTTGCTTCATGCATATGGAGTTCAGCTTCTGAAATATACAAATGATGTTCTTTCTCAGAACGGGGATTCGATTTCAGAGATAGATTCTTCATTTTAGGGCTGATGATATTATCGTTTACTTCCTCAGAAACTTTATCGATGTCTGAAACTCCATTCTCTCCATAAATGTCGATATTTTCTACTCCCTCTCTCCAACTATGTCTACAACTTATATTCCACTTCTTGATAGGCTCAATAACTACTTTCGCATCAGTCATAGGGGCAGACTCATGTGCAGGAATTACTCCAGGAACAACATCTGAATCTTGACAGTTAATTGTCTGCAGAGCATATTGTATCATTGAACCTGTGGATGAAAAGACCAACAGATGATACTTTTCCTTGGAATAGTTCCCATTAACACACAAGGTACTTCTGCCTTCTAAGTTATAGAAAGAAGAAGTAATAGCCCCGGAAATGGAACCCAACCTAGTTGTCGCAGCTGCAGCTGCAGCGGCACCAGTTACTGTGCCTCTCCAGCCATTAGTTCCATTCCTAATTCTGCTAACAACAGAGAGTGTGATAGGAGGACCAGCAGCACAGAGGCTCTGCTGTTTACAAATTTTTACAGCTGAACTACAAGGCCGATGAACTGCTTGATTAGGCATAACACTCAAACCATCGTTTTCTGTTAAACTATTGTCACATGATAGAATATTTACAGGTCCTCCTTGAGGATTTATAGCAAACAGATGGCTAGTGCCCCTTGAGGAACTAATCATAATCCACCTGCTATCAACACTAAAACTGATATCTTGAATAACCTGAAAAGTCAAATACAGATTTAGAAAAGGTCTCCATTACTTACTGATGAATTTTGAAAATAAAAATGAACATGCATTATTAATCCAAAGGAAGACTGGGCAGGAAGATGAACTCACTGCATTTGTCAAGCCACGTTGCAGCCTGTAGAGATGAACATAAGAAGGGCCAGCATCAGATGCTGACACTCTGTCATATCCAGGCATTATCTTAAAAACATTAATGTTATGCCCCTGAACAGAAGCAGTCACTAAGATGGTGCCACTAGGATCAAAGCATAAAGCTGAAATGGGACTCTTGTGGGCCCGAAATTGGGCAATGACATTTTTACTGACAATATCCCTTACAATGACCTGAAAGAGAAGAATAAGTTATGGTAGTAAAATAAAAATATTGCAGTACTAGCATCAGTTACCATATTGTACAAGGGTGACCAAGACCAACATAAACATGCAAGAATCCAACTTGAGATGATACACAATGTAAACCTGTTGAGCAATTGCAAAATTGTACTAGACTGTTATTTCCACTATCACAATTATGTTTGCAACTACATTTGAGCCAATAGTAAGGAAAGACCAGGTGCATACAGCCTAAGACAGGGAAGATGCTATCATATGTATTTGGGTAGAGAAGATAATCAAGCACAATATGTGCAGAGTTTCAAGTGAATGAAAATTTATTATAAAGAACCATTATTACCATCCCAACACTTTCCACATCTGTTGAATGACCATTGTTATCTGGGAGAAGTTCTGAGCAGTAACTTGAAAGTTTCTTGTACCCCATATCTCCAAGGGTCACTATCCCAGCGGCAAGATGCTTGCTAGACTCTTTGGCATAGTGCGCAACCAAGCTCCCATTTGAAGAAAAGCCAGGAAAGCTTGCAGAAGGTGTCAAATGCTGTGGGCTGACACGCCCAGAAGAAGCTATTACAGTAGGGCTTCCACTGTAGGCCAGCCATCTTGGACCCACTGCCAGTGGTCCAAATCCAATGCCTCCAGAACCAGGATAACTCATGACTATAGGATTAGTATGTAAAATATATTCCCTTACTAAAGTTGTGGGAGAAAAACAGTGTATCTGCAAAATATAGATAGCATTAAACATTAGAGGAAAACAAATTTAGAGGAACTTAATATAGATATTAGAAAGTTTACCTGAGTGGCTAGAGAAACAGCAACTACTCGAGAACTACATCTTACAGAATAAACAACTGATCTAAAGTTTAGTGTATGAACATATGATTGGGATCTCATAGAATAAAATTGAACAGTTGATGGCAGATAGTTTCCATTCACTTGGTTTAAAGTGCCCCCATTGCTAGTGGGAACCAACCCCTCTTGTATTTTTCCTCCCCCCACCAACAAATCATCCACACATACTGCCAACAGTGGACGCATGTCTGCAAACTTGTCCTCCAGTCTCTTCGGTACAGTTGGACTTGGTACCATTTGCATAATAGAAACAGGACCATCGTGTTTGGAAACTAGGTCACAGATATTATCTGAATCATCAACATCCCAAACCTGGAAGCCGGACCAATAGCCTAGAAGAAGTACTTGCCGAGTGACTTCTCCCTGCCCCTCTATCGTGTCAAACCCAGCCCAAATTACCTACACATATTAGGAAAATTGACAAGTGTCACCTCAGTCTTGACACTTTGAAATATGTAATAGAAGAGAAAAGAAAAAAGAAAGTACCAACTTTTGAATATTGTAAGTAACGAAGCAAACAGAAATCAGACCCAGAAGCATGAAAGGGCAGATGAAAAATCATATATACCATATATCCATCCTAAACAAACACCCTTTAACGTAACGAAATAAACAAGTGAAACAAAAGATAGGCGGCATTATTTACACAATGCAACAGCAAGAGATTAATTAAAAGGCCCAATAATTCCAAAACATAAGGACACTGGGTATATAATATATTACATAAGAACATTAAATATATCATATAATACTCTACCAAAAAGTCCAGCTTTATTTTTTTTCTTTAGAAACTATCTCATTAGAACTCATGGATGCATTTCATTGATGTTCAGGGACATCACACAGCACAGCACAGTACATTAGTTGAGTAAAAACCCTATATATCTGGTATCTGATGACTGATGCACAGAACAGTGGAGAAAAACTTTTACAGCAATAGTATGTTACAAATAGACATTGCTGGAGGATAGATATCATATCTGTAATGAGGTTTCTTAGGCACAACAGCTAATTTAGAATAAAGATTAGGCTTGTCACTTCTATTTGGTGTGTACCTCGTGGTCCTCTAGAGGGGTTTATGCCAGCAGACTGTGCAGCTTAGAACCATTTGTGTTTTTTCCTCCATATTGGTCCACTTATCCATTAGGGAGAATCCCTAGTCAACAAATTTCATTGTAATTTTTTTTCTCTTTAATTAATTTCTTCTATTATAAAAAGCAAAAAAAACAAAATCAAATATATACCAATTGGATGCCCCTTTCCAATAAATAAGCCACTCCTTGATAAGAAAAATCATAAAACCTGAGTAGCAAAAATACACTTCATGCTTTTTTCCTAGTAAAACCTATTCCAAATTTCATCTTTTAAAACATTCTGTTCCACGAGGGGTTGCTATGGAGAGAACATTGCAAACATGCTCAAGAACTTTATAAACTAGAGGCCATATACCCCAATAATTGCACTCCGCTAACCTAGTCGGATAAATGATGATATTGTCATTGCCATAAGAAATTGCACAAATAGATCTTAATTAAAAGAACGTACAACACACTTCCATATGTGAAAACCAGCATGTGACAAGTTTAAGCAAATAATTACTAAAGGAACTGAAAAATAATCTTAGTCATCACTCGTCGTATCTAAAGTACAAATATGTATGCTCAAGAGAGCTGGCTTCTACTTCAAAGAGTAAAACTCAAATGGTAAACAACTTGCGAGAAAATTAAGAGTCTCGATTCTCACATTCAGGAGCTTATATTTTAAAATATCTAAACCGTTAATGACCCATATTTAACTTCAAACTCTACCATGTACACCTTGCACGTGACATGCGATCCTCCCAAGAATGAAATAACAGATTAACAACAATTACTCCTCAAGTTGAATTGCATAAACTATCAATTTATGTTTGGGAAAACCTAATCTAATTGGACAAGATAGAATCAGTATTTGCATCAGCAACAAAAGCAAATAATTAATCTAATTACAATCCACAAATATCATAATCATAAACTTGAAAATTAATCTAATTACAATACAACAAGCAAGCTGCAATTCATAAACTTGATAGCCATGATGTGCAAGCAAGTTACTATTTTCTAGTTCCACCAGTTATAGCTCGCATACACATACCCGATCACGGTCAGTATCACCATGCTTATCCAAAATCGATGATGCAAAAGAGGCAGCAGCTGACCGAGCAACGGTAGAAGCGCCTGATGAAACAATCTTCAGGTAACCAGAGAAAGTACGAAAGGAGCTGGGAATAAAGCCATTGCGGTTGTTCTTGCTGTTGGTTCTGCCATCACTACCAGCAGCAACACCTCCATGAAGAAGGTCCTGTTGATTCTGGTCATCATTTTTACTCATCCCCAAAACCAAAGAGATGAAAATAACAGCTATCCACAGACACAACAACAAAAGGGTCACCACCGATTCTTCAAATCCACCCTTAAATTCAATCATCACACCCTTCTTCCACCATCAAGAACCAAAACAAAACGATTTTTTGTTTTGAAAAAAATAAGGCAAAAATCAGTTTTCTTTAACAGCTGAGGTCACATCTGTTTCCATATCCTTAACCTCGCCGAAACAATCTAAATCACAACTACCCCAAAACAAAACTTGCCTCCAAAATCTTCCCCCTCCTCTCGTTTTTTTCCCTCGAAACAAAAACACCGAAAAAACACAACGATGACAAGGGAAACGTTAGGGCCAGACAGAAATTGAAAAATTAAAAACAAAAAGAACAAATTTCAAAACTTATTCTTTTTTCTAACTTTGATTGAAACCCACGAAAATATTAAAAACTAAAATTCCCGGGTTAAGTTACAAATTAAGGACAATGATTAGTATTCCTGATTATCACAAATGAAATAATGATACAAATACTGGGAAAATAATATGGAATTATTAGTATTAATTAATTAAAAAATGAGTGACTATTTACTTATAGCTGAGACAGAATTCGGTAATGAGATTTTAGGGTTTTGGAAAAGAAACCCGGAAATCGCCTGAAAACAGGGAGAGATCATAGGAGAGAGATGAAAAAACAGAAAGATAGAGAGAGAAAAACAGGATAACAAGTGGAGGCAAAATCAGATAAAAAAATGCATAATAAAAAGGAACTCCATTCATGGGTTTACGTGTGTCCCTCTCTTTTTCTTTTTCTCTAATATCTCTGAACTTTCTTAATTATAGATGTTTTGTTTTTTTAATTTTATCTTGGAAACGATACATTGGTGTTAAATTCACAATTTTATATTACTATAATTGTAATTATATATTTTAAATCTTATATAAATATTATTGATAAACATTCATATACAAATTATTGGATTAATAAAAATCAACCACAAATATAAGATCATCAATGTCATTAATAAAAGTAGGGTTGGAAAAAATATAATAAACTAAAATGTTTTCAAATGTAATATTTAGAATCTGAATCGTATTTTAACAAACTTCCAAAACTGAAACTGAAGTCAATTTAAGTTAATATAAATTTATTAAAACATAGTTTTTTACTTTTTCTTTTTATTCTCACTTTAGTTATGGTTTAAATAAACCTTGTTTATAAATGCTACAAAATCTTTCCGGTCCAACATCTTTTCAATTTATTATTCGACAATTACTTTATTTGATTGCTGTAAAATTGTTCTATCTTTATAAAATAAAGTGTAACTCGATCTTTACCGTTGAAATTGAGTTATTTCTTGTGCTTTCATCAATATCTTTTATTTTTATTTTTCAATTTTGGTCTTCAATTTTTATTTTCATCTTCATTTTCGATTACCGTTGATTGATTTTTAATCTTCAATGTTGATGTATTTTTTCTTTTCGTTTTTTTATGAACACCGATTGGATTTCACTTTTCTTCATTTTTCATTTTTCCTTTTATTCTTCCCTTTTGCTATTTGTTTTTGTTCAATGTCCCAAATGAATGAGAAATACCAAACGCAGGTGGTGATGGTTGCCCTCGATCTCGCGTGAATGGTGGCCGACGTCATTGGCACTGGCCTATGCTGACAGCGTCTCCGGCCAATTTCGAAGGGCCCCACCGAATCATGACTTTTGACCGCTTTTAATCAAAACTATCTCTCTTCTCCCGTTAGAATTTAACTAACTCCAACTCGCACGTGCCACACCTATCTCCTTCTCCCTCGTCACTGCAAATTGTATTCACAATCTTCCGGCACGTGGTTTGGCCGCATCAACCCATTTTTTTTTTTTCATTTTCTCTCAAAAAATAACCAGAAAGAAAATCTAATTTCTCTCTGACCGGAATGCTCCGACCCAAACCCATTTAATCAATGTCTCTTTCGTTTTGCCATTTTCATTGCACACTACACTGCATCGCGATCTATGCAATGCCCACATTGCCAATGTCGATTCTGCTATAACTAAATTTTCGAAGAATATTTTTTGAGGCTTCTCGTTCGGGGCTTTTCCGAAGCTCTCAGACATGGAGTCGATCATGGCAAAAGCTTTGGAGTACACTCTAAAGTATTGGCTCAAATCGTTCTCCCGAGACCAGTTCAAGTTGCAGGGTCGCACTGCTCAGCTTTCAAATCTAGGTCAATTCTAAATTCAATTTCTCTTTTTTTCTTTTTCTCAATTCTGAATTACGGTTTGTGATGATTGGAATTGGTGTCGATTTTGAATTTTGAGTTTTGCGTTCAGAGTTGGATGGGGAGGCGTTGCATTCCAGCCTTGGATTTCCACCCATGCTCAGTGTCACCACCGCCAAAGTTGGCAAATTGGAGATTATGGTTTGTCTATTGTCACTCTCACTAATTAGTTTTGCTCTTTTTGACGTTGGTTCCTCAGAATCACAATGCACAAGTAAAAGAGTCTAGAATAGGCACTGCTGGTGAAGTTGGTAGTTTTGTGAAGCAAATTTAGTTTCATAAAAATTTGCACCACTTGTACTTGTCCCCGAACGTTACTGATCAGTTAATTTATTCTCTGAATTTGATAACCACCGTCAATGTGGTTTTTCAAGTGAAATCAGGAATAAAATTGATTAGTGGGAACTAAACTTAGGGATTAAAATGACTCAGAACTTCCAAAGAAAGAACTAAATTGATGGGTCTTAACTAGGCTTCCATTCTTGGTTGTCACTTTGAGTATGGAATAAACTATGCTAGGGGAGAATGCATACCGTGTAACTTAAGGTCTTCATAGGTTATGTGTAGTCATTAGTTCGTGGGATGATTAATCCATACAAATTCCGTGTTTACCCAAAAGAAAAATTGATGGACTATAATTAACAACGGTTTCCAAAATCGTTCCTTTTTGCCATTTGAGGACTAAAATGACTCAGTATTATAATTTGAGAGACTAAGATGACTGATAATTCTAATTTCTGGAAAAATATTGATGTTCACTCCTAGTAAAACGGGTTGATAAATTTTGTAGCCTTTAGTGGGTTGATTACCGGTTTTCTTTTTTAGATTACACGGGTTTATTGTGTGTATAATGCAGACCACACTATATGTATTTATACTATTGAATAAAATTAATTACAATAAAGACACATAATAATATGGAATCAATCAACGTAATTTACAAGATTATGTAACTGTTGATTTCCTAGAAATCTGTAACCGCTGATTATATTTTATCACTCCCCTTCAAGCTGGAGCATATATGTCATATGCACCAAACTTGTTACAAATGTACTCAATCCGAGAGCCTCTAAGGGACAGGGTGAATACGTCAGCCAATTGAATGCTAGAGTTGATAAAATTAGTAGTGATTTATCCAGAGAGCACATTTTCTCTAATGAGGTGATAATCAATTTCAATGTGTTTGGTTCTTTCATGGAAGACCGAGTTTGATACAATGTGAAGTGCAACTTGATTGTCACAAATAAGCTTTGTTTCATGGATGTCCCCTATTTTTTGTTGTAGTAGTAGTTGCCTGTGCCATGTAAGCTCACAAGTGGTTGTTGCCATGGTTATCAAACTCGCGAGTTAACTCATTAAATCAGTCGATTTTGCAATCCTAGACATGGCTTCGGAGTAAACTCGGAAACAAACTCGTTTTTGATGTAAAATCGGTGGAATCGGAAGTGGGCTTGTTTGAATCGTGCAAAAATCGCAAGCTTGCAACGTGTGTGTGAGTTTGAATGGGTGAAAAAATGAAACAAAACCGACGTCGTTTGGAGGGAGATCTGACCTGATTTTTTTTTGCGATTTAGCGTTTTTTGTTTTTGATTTCTTCAGTTGCGTTTGCCACAAGTTGTTGTCTGTGAAAGCTCACTTCATCGCGTATGGAGCTCTTGGCCACCGCACTCTCCGTCGCGTTTGGAGGTTGCCACCGCTCTCGCATTCGCGTTTATCGCAGTTCGTGTCACTGTTCGCATCGCGTTCGCGCTGGCGTTGTTCGTTCACGTCCATTTCGCCTTGTCGTCGTTCTAGTCGCCGTCGCGTCCCTGTCTATAACTATCGCCGTCGCAGTCGGCCACCCTCTCGACGTCAGCAGTGGTCGCATCTCCCCTGTGCTTAGTTCTCTCCCTCGTAACACATCCTCTAATCTTTACCTCTTTGTTTACTTAATAAATTCTATTAGTTACTTATTTTTTTATTTTTTATTTCTTAAATAATTGTAGTTTTATTTAAGCTTTTTATAGGTTCAATTGTGATTTTTTTTTTGGTTAAATTTGTAGTAAAAAATTAGATCATTATGTCTAGTAATGCATCAAATTCATTGGATACTAATCCAAGGGCATCCTCATCGGTTAAGAGTAGAAGTAAAAATACTTCGGGAAATCGGTTTGATATTGGATGGAAACTTGGGTTTGATGTTAATGGAAATGGTAGAAAAGTTAAATATAACTATTGCTCAAAGATTTTGAGTAGAGATATATTTAGATTCAAACATCATCTTGCTGGAACTAGGAAGGATTCTGAACCTTGTGTATCTGTTTCGGAAGAAATTAAAATTTTGATGATAAAGATAGTTGCAGAAGTTAAGCATGTTGCATTAAAGAGAAGGGAATTGAATATCATTGATGAAGAAGATGTAGAAACTGAGAGTGTTGAAGGATGACATAGGCTGTTTGGCTTTAAAGAAAACAAACAATTGCCAATACTAGTATGAGGGGAGTCCAAGCAACTATAAATCAAATGATGAAAAAAGGATTCAAAGAAAAGGTTGATTAGAAATCCAAGTGGCTGAAGTCTTTTACACCGGTGCCATTCCCTTCAATGTGATTAGAAATCCAGCATTTGTAAAGATGTGTGAAGTGATTGGTAAATAAGGAGTTGGCTACAAACCACCATCTTATCATGATATCAGAGAGAAGCTCTTGAAACAAGATGTGAGCAAAACAAATTTATTGCTTGAAGAATACAAGGAGGAGTGGAAGAGAACTGGTTATACCATTATGTCTGATGGCTGGACGGACAAAAAAAGACGTTCTATATGCAACTTCTTGGTGAATAGTCCTAAAGGGACGATTTTTCTTTATTCACTTAACACCTCAGACATTTCAAAAACAACTGATAAAGTATTCAAGATATTAGATGACATTGAGTTTGTTGAAGAAGAAAATATAGTTTAAGTTGCTACTGATAATGCTGCAAATTTCAAAGCAGCTAGAGATTTGTTGATGTAAAAAAGAAACACTGCAAAATGATTTGATCTTTGAAGATTTTGAAAAGAATTTGAAGGTCCATGAATTGACAATGAAGAAGGGATGAAAGATTACCACTTACATTTATGGAAGAACAATGTTGATTTCCTTGTTAAAAAAGTTCACTAAAGGTAGAGACTTGATAAGATTGGGTGTGACTAGATTTGCCACGACATATTTGACTCTTGGTTGTCTTCATGAATTGAAGGCATCATTATTGACCATGTTTAACTTTGAGGAGTGGAACACAAGCAAATTTGGAACTTCACAAGAGGGGAAAAGAGTAGAACGTGTGGTATTAGGTAGCCGATTTTGGAAGAATGTCTCCACATGCTTGAAGGCTACTGTCCCTCCTATGGTGGTCTTAAGCTTGGTGGCCTTAGATGTAAATCCACAATGGGTTTCATTTATGAAGAGATGGACTGTGCAAAGGAGAAGATCAGGTGCAATTTTAACAATATTAAGAAGAGGTAAACTTTCAAACTAACTCATTCAAAGTTTAATTCCTTATGTTTGAAATTAGTTTGGTATTGAATGTAGTTATGAAGAGGTTTGGAGAATAATTGATGCTTGGTGGGATAGTCAGCTTCATAGGCCTTTGCATGTAGTTGCCTATTTTCTCAACCCCCACTTCCAATATGAACCTAACTTTAGATGTGATAATGGTGGAGAGGTTAAAGAAGGATTGTATATATGCATGAGAAGATTGGTGCCAGATTTGGCAGAAAGAAGAAAAATTAATTTGCTAATTGTTGAATTTCATTTTGCTAGAGGTATTTTTGGAATGGAAGATGCAAAGGAATGCAGGAAAGCATTAAATCCTGGTGAATGGTGGAAGATATTTGGGGATGCAACTCTGAAGTTGAAGAGATTTGCTATTCGAATTCTAAGCTTGACTTGTAGTTCTTCAGGTTCTGAGCGTAATTGGAGATCAGTCGAGATGGTAATTTAAATTATTTAAAATTTAAAATTTTCTTTATTAGGTTTATATCTACTAAAATTTAATATTTCATTTTAGGTTTATACAAAGAGATAGAACCGTTTGCATTAGAAAAAGATGAATGATTTAGTTTATGTGATGTATAACTTGAAGTTGAAAAGTAGACAAATTCAAAAACTCTTGCTTTACCATTTGATGACATTGAATCAGATGATGAATGAATTACTTTTGGGTATTGTGTCTCTATTGGTGGTAACTTGATCTCTTGGAAGAGCACAAAATAAAGTGTTGTGACAAGATCTAGTGCAGAAAGAGAATATTGTGCTATGGCCTTAGCCAATTGTGAACTTTTTTGGCTTAAGCAATTTCTTAGAGATTTACAATTTGGAGATGTCACTCAAATAACACTTATATGTGACAATCAGGTTGCTCTTCATATCAATTCTACTTGTGTCTTTCATGAGAGGACCAAACACATTGAAATTGATTGTCTTATAGAAGATTGTATCTGGAGACATCAAAACTCAGTTCGTCAATTCAAATGATCAGTTAGGAAATGCTTTCACTAAGTCTTTACGGGGACCAAGAATTGATTATATTTGTAACAAGTTTGATACATACGATTTATATTAACTAGCTTGAGGGGAGTGCTAGATATATTGCATTTTATGTTAATTAGGGAAACATAGTCCCTATGTTAACATATTCATTTGTATTTGGGCTTTAGCCCACATTCTTATTATTATAAATACATTACTCAATGTGTATTTTCTACACAATGGAGATTAACTGATAGGAACTCAGAAATGAAAAGAGGATAAAGAGTAAAATTCTTTATTGAATAGACAAAAAAAGAACACAACAATAGGAGAAACTCTCTCCTCCAAGGTTTTCCCCTTGACAAAGAGCTAATGCTCAATCTACCAAAAACACTTCCTATCCATCCTATTCTCCTTTCCTGTTTATTTAACTAACACTAACTAACACCTTAAGTAACTGATTCTAACTATCTTAACTAATTTCTCTTGTCCATTTGTACTAACAATACTCTCCTCTGCTTGAACAACCTTGTCCGAAGGTTGAAGTCAAAAGGCCAATAGACAGGGAACCAACTAGTTCACGGTGGAGCTTCATTACAAGCGACTTTAAATGAGGTGAATAAGTAGCTTTGAGTTAGTGGGATAGTTGCAATAATTAGTGGGACAAATGTTGCAATTATTGGGGTAGATGTTGAATTTAGGAGACAATAGTTAGTGGGATAGCCATTGAATTTAGTGAGACAACAATTGTAGTTAGTGGGACAGGTAATTATTTCCATCACATTTTGTCCAGTTACAGTTGTTTTTAGAAAAGTTAGGTCTCCTTTAATCTGGATCTGCTGATTTTGAGTGTTGAAACTCATTGTTAAAGTCTTCCAATTCACCTGAACATCTCCTAGGGAGGCCAACCAAGTTACCCCAAAAATTAAATCAACCTCTCCTAAGCCAAAGAGGAAAAAGGTCTCTTTAACCACGTAGTTTTCCAGTTGTACCTCTATCTGCCTACAATACCCACTCGTTTATTTCTTCTGCCCATCACCTAATCGCACACAGTAGGATGAAGTTATTTCCATTTGCAAACCAGGAAGAGTTACCAGATCCCGTGAGACCAAATTGTGACTTGCTCCGCTATCAATCAATATTAGCACAAATCTTCCCTTCATTGTTTCTTGCAGCTTCATAGTATGAGATTGAGTCAAACCTCCAACTGAAAAAAAGAGAAAGTTCCATACATTGATGTTCAAAATTAATGATTTCGTCTATAGCACTTTTCCGTCTCATTTCTCCTGACTCCTCTACTTCTCCATTCCCTTCTTCTTCTGCCAATATGATGACCGACAAATTCTTCTCTGGACAACGATGCCCTAGATTGTATGCTCCTCCGCAATGAAAACACTTTCCTTCTTCTCGTCTTTTGACATATTTAGGGTACGGAAGACTTCTTGATCCTCTGTTCCTCATTCCCCCGGCTGAGTTTCCTTTTACGTTTGAGTGACTCGTCGTTCGTCCCATTGCCCTCTTTTGTAGTGTTGTGGCGACTACTAGAAGCCATTTGCAAGATTCCCTTTCCTTTAATAAAAGGCTCCATTTGTGACACTATTCTCGAACCTCCTTTGTTCCGGAAACTAGAATTAGTATTTCGATAAGACATCTCTCCGCTTGTTCTTACTTCTGTCATTGCATCCTCTACATTGTGCGCAATCTCCATGGCTTGAACTAGTCCTTCTGGATCATGTGGCCTGATTTGGTTACGTATTTATGTTAGTAATCCCGCAAAAAAATATGCCAACAGTTGTTCTTCTGAAACCTAAGGAATTTGAGACGCTAACAATTCAAATTTCTGGATATAATCTTCCACCGTATCAATTTGTCTTATTGCCGCCAATCGTTCGAACACTGTGTTGTGGTCACTGGCACCAAATCTCCTACTCAACGCTGTTGTCAGCTCCTCCCAAGAGGGGTTCTTGGTTTTTTGTCTCGAAAACCTGAACCAATGATTTGCGTTCCTTTCCATGTTGATGAAAGCTAGACATAACTTTTCTTTTAGGGTAACATTCTAAATGATACAAACCCAAATGCAATTGGGGATCCCTTAATCAGAGAAGAGAATGGAAAAAATAGGTGGGGCAGGATATATGAGAGGAAAAGACCTAGGAAAAATCACATGGCACACTAGGAAGAATAAGTTGGTTAGAAGAGAGAGAAGAAAGAGAGATAGTGGGAGTTAAAAGGAATCAGGAGGTAGCAATCGGGGAGGGAGGATCATTTTTGGAGGGGAACCGTGTGGTTGCTTCTTAGGAGCTTGGCTCTGGGCAGTTGAATATTTCTATCCTTCTGTATTTTGTATTTTCAATCAAACAACATTACTGATTTCATTGCTTAATTTCTGATTTCTTTATTTCTGCAATCTCAATACCTGTTACTGAACCTCAAAGAACTTCTCCGCTCTTGATATCCACCCTAAGGGATCTCTCCCTTCAAACGTTGGTAGTTCCACCCTTTTCATCCACGGCCTTTGCACATCTGCATCTTCCTCATCAGGTTTGTTGTTGTGAGCATATCTTTCTTCTTTTCTTCCCTCACCATTAACTGCCTTCCATGACTCACCCTTCACGTATCTGGTAGGTCGGACCAGTTGATAAGAACTCAGATATGAAAAGAGGATAAAGATTAAAATTCTTCATTGAATAGACGGAAAAGGAACACAACAATAGGAGAAACTCTCTCCTCCAAGGGTTTCCCCTTCACAAAGAGCTAACGCTCAATCTACCAAAAACACTTCCTATCCCTCCTCCTCTCCTCCTTTCCTATTTATTTAACTAACACTAACTAACACCTCAGGTAACTAATTCTAACTATCTTAGCTAATTTCTCTTCTCCATTTGTCCTAACATTAACCCTAAACCTAGTTTTCACTATATTCAATATATTCTATAAAATTTCATATTCCGTTACAATTTGAAATTAAGTTATTTTACAGTTATTAGGTGGTTATATTGGTTTGTAGCTATTTTTTACATTAGTCTTTATATTTTGCTATGTTATGCTTGTGGGTGTCGTGGTACATTTATTTTTTAGACTCTCTTAATGAGACTCTTTTTTGTACATTCACAAGTGTTGAATAAAGCACATCTTTCATTAATTTTCGTATGTTTATGTTTACTTCTCTCAAAATTAATATGAATTGTAGGGATAAATTATATCCATCATAAATTAGGATTTTCACTTATTAGATCTATGTATTCTATTTAAGAGCAATTGGTTCTGTATGAATAATATAAGAAATAGCTCTTACCCCTTCATTTTTCATCTCCATCTTTGTAGAGACCCCCTTTCCTTTGATCTGTAACCATGGTTGTTGTTCTTTCGCATTGTAAATTTTTGCAACATATTTTTCCTTAAAATAGGTTTGCTCTATTGCAATCCGTATGGCTTTTGCTAAATTGAAAAACATACATGTGTCACTGATTTTTTGAACCACTAAGTTCCAAAACCAAACTATGATCATGGAATTTCATCCCATGACCTATATGTAGGATCATATTTAGTAGAAACACCATAGGTTAAATGGTTAGCCTAGCCTTTCCCTTCCCCTCCAAGATGATCTCGATGAGTTGAGACTATTTTAGACGATTTGTTTTTTCCATTCAGCTGATATGTTGAAATAACACTTTATAATCTTCCTACATTGTGAAGCTTGTCACCATTTTACATTTCAGCCATTACAATTATGTGTAATTAACGCATAGAGAAATAGATCGATCTGAGACAAGTGCAATTAATGTATTCAGATGAACTTGTATGGTTTCTTAACAAGTGCAGTTTGTGTTGCTTTATAGTTGCCGTCCGTAAGCAATGTACAAACAGAGCCTATCATCTTTCAAGTTGATAGGCTAAATTTGGCTCTCGAAGAGAATTCTGATTTTCAGCCATCTGAAAATCCAACAAGGTAGAGAAATTAGTGCCTTCCCAATTATCTTGTGAGGAGTCTTGTAGAGTAATTGCTTTGCTGTTACTACATTTAAGTTTTTTTTTTTTCTTGCTACTTACTTTGTTGTTTGCAGTAACACCACATCAAGTTCGTCCTCGAAGGGTAGCGGCTATGGTTTTTCTGATAAGGTTTGGTTCTTTCTTCTCTAAGTGTAAATTATTTGCATGAGTCATGTACTATTAGTCATGAAATAGTTGTAAATTTTTCCACGGATTGAGAGGACGAGAAAAGCAATAACACTTTCACTCATTTGGGGGAATTTGATTTATTCACTTCATGCCTTTAGGGGACTGTCAGTTTTTCTCCTTTTCCTTCCATTGAAGTTGTTACCAATTTCCAGGAGAATTGTCAGTAACATGAAAAATATGAGTAAATTACAATTTTGTCCATGAAAGTGGAAATCTCCATTGATTGGTCTCTAAAAGTTTTTTACGTATACAATTGTTCCTCCATTTCTTAACTTCATGGCCAAGAATTCCTTCAACACGAACATAATTAAGTTGGGGATTAAGATAATTTCAGGGAGTAATAGTCATGAAGTTGACAAATTGCAACAGAGTTGACAGAAAGGGACTAATTAATCTTTGCTGAAATTGAAAGATATAAGGACTAATTTGTATGCACATAAACTTTTAGAGACCAAATCAACATAGAGGTTTCTCATTCAATTATGAAATTTTATATTGACTCTAATATGAAGATGTAGGCAGAGGTAATTTCCTTATAATAGGTAGAGGTTATTATGTATTTGAGCAAAGTACAGAGAAGATTAGGTTAAGTGTTGGTAGTTTCTTCAAAGGCCATTCACTTGCCGATTAATATCAATATGTAGTTTTAATGTAATTTCTATTGACTTTGGACATTCACCAGATTGCAGATGGAATGACTATACAGATTCGTACGGTTAATCTATTAATTGAAACTCGTGGAAGTGCTTGTTGCCAAGGGGAACCAACTCGGTAAGATATTTATGTAGGTGCTCTGAATTGGGTAGCATCTTGAGGTTGTTTATGCTCTATACAATGACTGTCAATTATTATTGTGGATTTCTATAAATTGAAAATTGATATTATTGTATTAGCATAGATGTAGTGGATCATTCCATGGGGTAACATATGGCCAAAGCCTGATGTACTGTATCTGCTTGACTCAGGGACTTTTGCATATTTCACCAAAAATCTATTTATAAGTGTTGAATAAGATGAAAAAAGCTTAGGGATAAATCTCCCCTTGTGTAAAACATACATAAAGGATAGTTTATTTATAATGATAATGGGCTGAGCCCAACTGCTAGAGAAAATACTACATTATCTAACACTCCCCTTCAAGCTGGTGCATATAAATCGTATGTACCAAGCTTTTTACGAAGATAGTCAATTCTAGGTCCTTGAAGAGACTTAGTGAAAATATCTGCTAACTGATCACTCAAGTTGACAAACTTAGTCTTGATGTCCTTGGATAAAATTTTTTCTCGAATGAAATGATAGTCAATTTCAATGTGTTTGGTCCTCTCATGGAAGACAGAATTAGAGCTAATGTGAAGAGCTAATGTGAAGAGCAGCTTGATTGTCAATATGAGTGTCATTTGAGTGACATCTCCAAATTGCAATTCTTGAAGCAATTGCTTAAGACAAACAAGTTCACTAGTGACTAAAGTCATAGCTCTATATCCTGCTTCTGCACTAGATCTTGCCATGACACTTTTTTTCTTGCTCTTCCAAGATATCAAATTACCACCAATTGAGACACAATATCCAGAAGTAGACCTTCTATCGGAATGAGATCCTGCCCAGTTAGGATCTGAATAGCACATAACTTGTGCATCGGGGTTGGAATCATATATTAAACCTTTTCCAGGAGATCTTTTGATATATTTTAATATGTGAATGACTGCATTCCAATGGTCTTCACATGGGGAATTAAGGAATTAACTTACCACACTAACTGCAAAGGAAATATCAGGACGAGTAACAGTAAGATAATTCAATTTCCAACTAATTGTCTATACTGTTCAAGATTTGAGAAAGCCTCCCCCTGATTTAGTAGAAGTTTGATATTAGGATCCATGGGTGTTTCTACAGCTTTAGAATTCATTAACCCAGTTTCCTCCAAAATATCCAATGCGTACTTCCTTTGAGATATGACAATACCATTGTTGGATTGTGCTCTTCAATACCTAGGAAATATCTGAGAAAATGTCATCAACATATACTTGGCACCTTTACAAAGGGCAATGGGAAAATCAGACTCAGTTGTTGGAACTGGAGGAGACAAAGTACTTGGCACCTGAAATAGTCATGTGGTGGTGATTGGCAATGGTGTCTTCCGCTATAAACCTGAAGAGGTGGTCTATCCACAGTAGGTGCACTTGAAGGTGGTGGAGGAGAATCCGAGGTGGCACTTGAAGTAAGTACACTAGGAGCATCACACACAACAGGGATATCTATAGTAGCAGATGGTGGCACACAATGAGAAGAGGGGTGTGTAAAGTAAAAAGAAGACTCATCAAAGGTAACATCGACGAAGATAAAATGACGGTTGAGGGAAGGAGAGAAACATTTATACCCTTTTTGTGAGTGTGGGAATCCTAAGAAGACATATTTGTGTTCTCTAGGAGACAACTTATCCAGGCAAGGACTAAAATCATGAACAAAACATGTGGACCCAAAAACTTTAAGAGGTAAAGGGTGTAAAGGGTCATGAGGAAATGAATAGAATGAGGAACTTGGTTATCCAAGAATGAAGACAACATGCAATTAATAAGATAACATGCAATTAGTAAGATAACAGGTAGTAAGAACCGCATCACCCGAAAAATGGGAAGGAACTGCACCATGAATTAAAAGAGTGCGAGTTGTTTCAATAAGGTGTCTATTCTTGCGCTCAACTACTCCATTTTGTTAGGGTGTATAAACGCATGATTTTTGGTGAAGCATGCCATGAGAACCATAAAATGTTTAAAGGATTGAGAGAGATATTCACAACCATTTTCACTCTGCAAAGTTCGAATAGAGATCCTAAACTGAGTTTTAATTTCATGAAAGAATGATTGAAAAATAGAGAATAACTCAGAACGATTTTTCATTAAATATAACCAAGTACATCTGAACTAATCATCAATAAAAGTAACAAAATACTGAAAACCTAAGTAGACTTAACACGACTAGGTTCCCAAATGTCAGAATGAACTAATGCAAAAGTGGACAAAGCCCATTGAGAGACACTACAAGGAAAGGAACTACGACTATGTTTTCTTAATTGACAAGACTTACAACAAACTAGATAACTTGGACAAGCTGGGGACAAGTTGTGAAGGAGGATGAAGATGATACAGACCATGAGACTCACATCTGGTGCCAATCATGTGTCTCGAACTTCGATCTTGTAAACAAACAAAATCTTTGGTAAAGGAAATAACAATTAAGAGAATGAATTAGACGACTGACGGATAATAAATTGAATGGAGACCCAGGGACATAAAGAATATGATCAATGTATATGGATGGAAAAATATTAGTAGTACCAACACCATGAGATATCAACCATTGTAACTAAAGGTAAATTATCAAGACAAAACAAAGAAGAAAACAAAGATTTGTTACCAGTAATATGATCTTGGCGCCAAAGTCTAGAACCCAAGGTCCAAGAGAATCAGAGTGAGTTCAAGCCAACAAATGATGTACCTGTGCGTGCAATAGAGGAGATGTAGTGGAATTAGAACTTTGACGTTCCTCATACCATCTGAGAAAGTCATTGAAAATAGCAGGGTGTCCTGCAGTATCAGATGAAGCACGATTCACAATCGTTGATCGGGGAGGAGGATCAAAGTGGACCACCGCTGCAGATCAAGGAGGACGTCCATGAAGAGCATAACACTTGTCAATCTTGTGGCCTAACTTGCTACAATGGTCACACTTAGGGCGTCCTTTTCCCGGCTTGCGAGAACGATTGCGATCATCCTGCTGAGAGGCCAAGATTGAGGAGTCATCAGCATAAGTAGGTATATCAATGACTAGTTTTCTTGGCACATGCAAAAGGGGAGAACTAGTAGCAGTAAAGTTGGGCACAACAGGAGAACCCAAAATCTGGTCGCAAACATGGGAATATTCATCAGAAAGTTCATGTAATGCCAACAACATGAAGAACTTTGACTGTTGGTCAAGTTCTTTGGGTGGAATGGAGGTAGGAGGTAATAACTCATTAAATTCATGAAGGGCATGAATTTTGCCCAAATATTCAGGCATGGGACCAGGACTCCGCGGAGTAACAATAGTGATAAATCCTGACAAACACCATAAAGATGCTAAGTGTCATTAGTGTATAATAACTGTGTCTGTGCCCTTATGTCTTGTTGAGAATAAAGAAAATAGGGTTTGAAATTAATCTCCCTTGTGTATAAACCACACATAGGAAGTCTATTTATAATAGAGAAAGGTACAATTAAAAAGAGTAATTGAAAATAAATAGAGTAAATAGAAGATATTGTTTGATATTGTGATTAACAATATCTAACAATATCTTAATAGTATTAAACAATATCTAAATATCTAACCCTCCCCCTCAAGCTAGAGCACACAAATCGTATGTGCCAAGCTTATTACAAATATAATCAATTCTACACCCCCGTAAAGACTTAGTAAAAATATCTGCTAACTGATCACTTGAGTTAACAAACTCAGTCTTGATGTCTCCAGACATGATTTTTTCCCGAATGAAATGACAATCAATCTCAATGTGTTTGATCCGCTCATGAAAGAAAAGATTAGAGCTAATATTAAAAGCAACCTGATTGTCACACACAAGTGTCATTTGAGTAACATCTCCAAATTGAGCTCTCTAAGCAATTGCTTGAGCCAAACAAGTTCACAGGCAGCTGAGGCCATAGCTCTATATTCTGCTTCTACACTGGATCTTGCTACAACACTCTTTTTCTTACTTTTCCACGAGATCAAGTTACCACCAATGGAGACACAATACCCAGAGGTAGATCTTCTATCAGAAGGAAATCCTGCCCAATCAACATCTGAATAGCAAACAACTCTTGTATGGTTATTAGAACCATATAACAATCCTTTTCCAAGAGATCTTTTAATATACTTCAACATACGAATGACTGCATTCTAATGATCTTCACATGGGGAATTAAGAAATTGACTTACACACTGACTGCAAAGGAAATGTCAGAACGAGTAACAGTAAGATAATTCAATTTCCCAACTAATCTTTTATACTGCTCAGGATCAGATATAGGGTCCCTCTGATTTGGTAGAAGTTTAGTATTGGAATCCATGGGTGTATGAACAGACTTTGAACTCACCAACCCAGTTTCCTCCATAATATCCATGGCATACTTTCTCTGAAATATAACAATACCATCATTGCACTGTGTTATCTCAGTACCCAATAAATATCTGAGTTGCCAAGATCTTTGGTCTGAAAATGGTGATAGAGGTTGTTTCAACTGAGAGATATCATGGTTGTTACTCCCTGTAAGAATGATGTCATCAACATACACTATCAAGTAAACACATCCAACACTCAAGTATTGATAAAAGACAAAATGATCTGCTTCACACTGAGTAATACCAAATTGCTGAACAACATTGCTAAACTTTCCAAACCAGGCCTTAGGAGATTGTTTTAGGCCATATAGGGATTTGCAAAGACGACATACCATCTTAGAAGACTCCCTCTGAGCAACAAACCTAGGAGGTTGCTTCATATAGATTTCTTCGTGCAAACCACCATTGAGGAAAGCATTTTTAACATTCAGTTGATAAAGAGGCCATTGTTGAAGAGCAACCATGGCGATAAATAAACGAACAGTAGCCATCTTTGTCACGGGGAAAAGATATCTCCATAATACAACTGAGTATAACCTTTGGCCACAAGACGATCTTTGAGGCGATCAATAGTACCATCAGGTTCAACTTTGATAGCAAACACCCACCTGTAACCAATAATAGATTTTCCAGACGATAACGTAACCAGTTCCCAAGTTCCACTGTTATGAAGAGCACATAGTTCATCTGTCATGACCTGACGCCAATCAGGATGGGCTAAAGCTTCACGGACAGTTTTTGGAATGGTGACAGAGAAAGAGAGGAAAGACATGTATAAAAAGGTAATGACAATCGATGATAACTCAAAGCAATATAATGGGGAGAGGGATCGGAGGGCAATGGGAAGGTCAGACTCAGGTGTTAGAGCCAGAGAAGACAGAGTAGTTGGCACTTGAGTGGAGTCACATGGTGGTGGTTGTGATCGGTTTCAGCAACTATATACCTGAAGTGGTGGTGGAGGAGAAGCTGACTGTGGAGCAAGAACCGATGGTGAAGAAGACACAATATGAAGGTCACAAACAATAGGGACATTAAAGGTAGTAGGAGAGTTGTCAGGATTGGATGGAGTCAGAGGTGAAGATTGACTCTTAAAATAAAGGGAGAACTGATCAAAGGTGACATCTGCAGACACAAAATAACGGTTAAGGAAAGGAGAAAAACATTTGTATCCTTAAGAAAACACACTTATATGATCTAGGAGAAAGCTTGTCAAGACCAGGACGGAAATTATGAACAAAACATGTAAACCTGAAAACTCTTAGAGGTAAGGGATGAAGAGGTTCATGAGGGAATAAAATGGAATGAGGTATGTTATTCTTTAAAATCGAAGAAGACATGCGATTAATGAGATAATAGGCAGTAAGAATAGCATCACCCAAAAAATGTTCAGGAACCTCTCCATGAATTAAAAAAGTGTGAGTTGTTTCAATAGGATGTCTATTTTTATGTTGAGTTACACCATTTTGTTGAGGGATATAAGCACAAGAAGTTTGATGCAGAATACCGTGAGAAGCCATAAATTGTTTAATAGAATGAGAAAGATATTCATGACCATTATCATTGCGCAAAACTCTAATAGAAATACCGAACTGAGTTTTAACTTCATTAAAAAAATATTTAAAAGATATGAAATAATTTCGAACAATGTTTCATTAAAAATAACCAACTACATTTGTAATAGTCATCAAAAGTAACAAAGTATTGAAAACCTAAAGTAGACTTAACGCGGCTAGGACCTCAAATGTCAGAGTGAACCAAGGCAAAAGGAGACGAAGCATCATGTGTCCACGAGGAAAGGAAGTACGACTATGCTTGCATAATTGACACGACTCACACACCAAACAAGATAACTTGGACAAGACAGGGACAAGCTGCTGTAACTTGGCATTGAGAGAGAAACCCTAAAAATTCAATGTTCTCTGATGGACACAACAATCACAAATCCAGAAAGAGGGCAAGGAGGTGACTCGGGCGAGGTTGATCGGCGCGGCAAACGGCCGGCAACGCGCCATCACACGCGGCGGCTGGCGGACCTTGCGGCGGCGGCAACGACGATGGCAATGGCGGCAGCGGCGACGGCAACCGCGGCAACAATGAGTGGTAGGGCAGTGGTTACAGCAGTCAACTAACCTAAACTCTAGATACCTGTGTTGAATAAGATGAAAAAAGCTAGGGATAAATCTCTCCTTGTGTAAAACATACACAAAAGATAGTTTATTTATAATGATAATGGGTCGAACCCATAAATACAGGATGGGCTGAGCCCAACTAGTAGAAAAAATTCTATATTATCTAACAATAAGCATGCCTGTTTTACAATCAATCTCACTTATTATTGTGGATTTCAATAAATTGAAAATTCATATTACTGTATAGCATTGATGTGGTGGATCATTCTATGGGGTAACTTATGTCTAAATACTGTATATTTCACCTAAGATCTATTTATAACCATGCGTGTTCCCTATCATTGTTCGTAGGGCACCACCTGTGGCATCTATTACCATGCACAACTTTGTACTGTATGCCACAAATGAAAGCTGGGAGGTAACTTTGATGATACTCATTCTTGCAATAAAAGTCAGGCCACTCGAATATGAAATTTATAGTTTTTTTATTCTGCTATCAGGTTGTAAATCTTAAAGAGGCACGGGAATTCTCCAGTAATAAGAAGTATATATACGTCTTCAAAGTACTATTTCATTTTTATTTAAGAATTATACATACCCTTTCCTTTTTGAGTTTGTGCAAGTAACCTTGAGTCCGTTGGTTTGAGCCTTTCTTCATGAAAATTCATTTTTATTTGAAAGAAGTTAACTTTTGAAGAATTTTAGTGTTTGTTCAAGCTTTTGATACAAAAAATTTTAAAATTTTAAAAATTTAAATTTAAATTTGTTCAGTAGCTTCTAGAAAAAAATCTGTAATTGTATTCTACCTTGATTGAAAAATGTTTGTCTTTTATAATTTTAACGAATTAAAATATTAGTTTCTCTGCTTTATATGAAATCTGTGAAATATAAATCACATTATTTTTAAAATAATATTTTTTGTCAAAAGCTTAACTAAACAAAACCTAATTGGGAAGATTGATTTGTCTTTATATTGTTCTTATATATTACATCTCTCCTTTCATCAGAAGACCTTCGATTATGCTTTCATCAGAATGTGTTTCTGCTATATTTCTCCATATCAAGGATGTTAAGTTACTTATATTTTTATTATCACCTATTAATTCTTATTTCCCCCTCCCTCTCTTCAGAAACTAGAATGGGAATCTATGTCTTTTGATCTTTTGCCTCATCCTGACATGTTCACGGATCCTACTTTAGGCCGCTCTCAAGAGGGATCAAACCCGAGAGATGAGGATGGTGAAAAGCGAGTATTATTTGGAGCAGAGCGTCTTATAGAAGGAATATCGGGAGAAGCATTTGTAAGAAATATAGTTCCCCCAATCAGTTTTAATGAATATTCTTTTTCTTCCAGAATTTTATCTGTCATGAATCATGAAATACAGCTTGAACTTTATATTACTAGATCACGGTTCAGAGAACTGAATTGAACAGTCCATTTGCACTTGAGGTTCAGTTCCATGTTACTGAAGCTGTTTGCCCAGCATTAAGTGAACCAGGTAACTAAAAGAAGGTTTATCAGGTCTGTACTATCCATACTTAGTTGATTTGAAAAGCAAAGATGTGACATGAAGTTTCTAAAACTTATATCAACAGGACTGCGTGCATTTCTTCGCTTTAAAACTGGATTACATGTCTGTCTAAGCAGGGGAAATGTAGATTTGAAGGCTAAGAAGGTTTCATATTGCCTTAACTACTTCTTCCTTTGAAACAACTATTTTTCAACTATATTTTATTGATATAGAAATATCATAGTGTGTTTCTGAATCAATCATGACAGCGGTCAACTGAAGCTGCTAGGAATTCCATTGTCTCAATTGTTGTGGACCATATATTTCTTTGCATTAAAGACTCTGGTATGTCTTTAGCCGAAACTATTGTTATGTCAACTTATATCTCCTTTAATTATTTTAAAATATTGTATAGCTATTAGTTTTGTGTGTAAACATAGCATGAAAATAATCCTACAATTGGCATTAACTTGTAGACTTCCAACTTGAGCTTTTAATGCAGTCCCTCCATTTTTCTCGGGTAATTTACTTCATTATGTTCTTGTGCACTTCATTCTCGATGTATTTCTTCTTCTTTTTATTCTTCTTTCTCTTTGGTGTTCCCTTATTACGAATATTTTGATATTAGATTGTTAGGTATATGTTAAAAATACAAAGAACTGACCCATGTTTATATTCAGAACTGGACCATTCAATGATGTAATGCTACTAGGTGCATGCTCAAGCTTTGTAATAAAAAAGGGTTTCGAAACAATAAAAATTCAAAGTGTTAGAATCTTATATTTATGTTATAATTATATAAAAATAATAACTAATGATATTAGGATCAATTAGATCAATTCTTCTTAGAATATAGATTTTATGTAACTCAACTTCACAAAATCGATTTATAAAGTCAGGTTTACACCTACCCATATAATGTAATTTGATTTTTCTTTAATTGATGTGGAATCTTCGTCATAAGCCCTTGCATTGAGGACTAGATGAGAATTGAACTAAACATTTGTGGATAGTTTGATAACACATTGATAGCGAATGACATGCCCAATAAATCTTACAAACAAAATCTCTGATGCCAAGTTGTTGTGCACGAGGGGAACCATAAACAGTGAGATATTCAACAAAATATATTAGACAAACTAAACAGAGAAAAGAGAGAGAAAATTGTACATGAACTGAATATTCTTATTAATCATATCGTCAACATAAATCGGAAAATGAATAACTTATGATTCCATTTTTGTTCATAGTATATTACAAAAATATATATTTTGTACAATATTAAGAGTTCTAAAAAAAAGTAGATGTCTATCTATATAATTAATATATCCTAAGAATATTAATATAAATTCTTCAAACATTCTAAAGAATATCTCCCAAAAATTTCCCAAACAAAACTTATTGAACAAACTCTCCTACTTGTACAACTGGTATATATGAAAAAAATATTTTAAAATGAGTGAGGTATTTGTAAGCCTTAAATATAAATCTTATTAAATCAACAAACAATACAGACAATAGGGGGCTTAGGATTTGACCTACAACCATAAGACTCAATCTCATTTAGTCGTACATATGGATTTGTATTTCACTTATGATGATCCACTATACACATCAAAAGTTACTTGAGAAGTGATTAGGTAGTTGAGTATTTTTCATTAAAAACATTTTCACAATCATAATTACTTCTTTCTTAAAAATATTAACCATTTAGTAATCCACAAAAGAGATATACTCATTACTTAATCTCGGTGATGCTAAGCAAGTATCAGATAGTTCCTACTAAGAATATCTTAGTTCAAGGTGTTATTATGAACTATCCATATATTATGAACAGGTATAGGACATTTTCAAATACCACATAATGTGATGACAACCAAAAATATGTCATATTTTTCATGGCAAATAATCTATACACTATCCAAAAATATACAGAAAGTATAAAAAATAAATATAGAGCATGTAGGTAGCATTCTTTTATCCAAGTTCATTGAATAAAAAAAGTATTTACTTTTACTTTATTTTATATGTATTTCTTAAATTATAAAAGAATGAGGTTTAAAATAATACAAAATAAAATAGCATAAAATAAAAACCCAAGCAATAACTATATATAGATTAGAGTGTCATAAACTATTGAATATAATGAAAATAGGTTTGAGATTAATCTTCCCCTTGTGTAGAACTATACATAGGGTAATGTATTTATAATAAAGGAGACATGAGCTAAGTCCAATATACAATATAAAGAATAATAACAAAAAAACTAAAGATAGAATATAAAGATACGATATCTAATATATCTAACAAAATGTCCAACATACACAAATATAATAACAAAAATGTAAATCAATACAAAGGACCCTTGCATAATTGAAAACAAATTAATTGAAATAAATAAGTAGTAAGTGAATATAAATTAAATGGAATAGTTATAAATAAATAAATCAATAAGATCAATACATAATTAAAGATAAATTAAATTAAATAAATAAGAATGACTAATGTGTAACTAGTGATAAATTAAATGAAATAAATAAAATGTGTAACTAAAGGTAAATTAAATAAAATCAAGAAGACCAATATGCAACTGGAGATAAATTAAATAAAAGAAATAAATAGGATCAATATACCTGGACTTAAGTTAAATGAAATAAATGAATAAGGCCAATAAGAAATAGAGATAAATTAAATGAAATAATAAACATGACTAGTACCTAATTGAACTAAATAATCAAATAAATAAAGGGGATAATAATTGAAAATAAATTAAATGAAAGTAAATAAAACAACTTATAATTCAAAATAAATAAATGCTTAATAGAAAACACATAAGTTTATTAAGATTAGTATTAAAAGTACTTAACATGCATTATTTATTGAAGTGATACACGATAAATACTTTAGAATAAGATTTTTTTCAATCTACTGCTCCAAATTCTCTCTCTCTCTCTCTCTCTCTCTCTCTCTCTCTCTCTCTCTCTCTCTCTCTCTCTCTTTGTTTTCTTCTCTTTGTGTCGTATCTTATCTTTGCTTCATTTTTTTACACCTCTTCCAATTGACCTATTTATAACCAAAACTTTTCAAGTGATGATTACATGCATTAAATGTAATCTTATTATTTCTAATCTCGTTATCTTCTTTCTTTTTCTTTTCTTTTCTTTTATTATTTCTTCTTATCCCTTAGAAGATTCTTTCAAAAGATAATTTTAACATATATATATATATATATATATATATATATATAATTAATTAATTAATAGTTTTTTATTTGTTTTCTTTTCTTATTTTTTTTAATATTTCCATTTTACTTGGTCACACTATTTCCTAAAAGCTACTTGATTTTGTTTTTCAACGTCCAGACTTTATCTATATAAAATAAGAAACATTGTTTTAATATATGAATTTAATCCTAAGAGTTAAAGGGTAAGATTTTCTAACTAAAGATAAAACAAATAATATAGTTATTTAAAAGTAGGGATGTTACAACGTCATCTGATTAAAACAACTCACTAAATTTTAATTTGTGGTGAGGTTCCAGAATCCTTTTGGGGTGATGTCTATAGTGCATGCTAATATGCTATCCACATTAATTGTATGTCATCTTCAATTTTAGATAACAAAATTCCTTGTTCTATGTTATCTATGTGAGTTTGGCATCATAAATTTAAATCTTTAGTTGTCAAGTAACAATTCATAAGAAAATATCGACAGAAAGAGAGTTCGTTTTAGTTTTGATGATTTTTCTATAGGTTTGCTAATTTTGAAAATGTTGATTTGCAATGACAAAAAGGCCATTTTAAAATATGAACTTCTTGTCTTGTTCATAGTCCTTTTGCCATGCCATATAATGATGTCTAGCTTCTCTTAGGAAAGATCCATTGTGTAAATGATTAACATTGCAGGCCAGTCAATCTGAAGGAGATAGTCATAGTAGCTTGACCAAAATTATAGTTGGAGGAGTATTTTTAAGGTTTGTCTTTGTACTCTACTTGTATAACTACTTAGTGGTTGCTCATGTTTGTTACTTCTAATTCAAATGTGTGTCTTGTATATGTCTTCCCCATTCAACAATGTTGAAGATCCCACATTGACTAGACATTTGACTAAATTATATTATATAAATGGGTTCAGACCTCATTCAATTTTTAGGTTGAGTTAGGGTCATTTCCTAAGATTGTATCAGATTAGTGGTTGCTCATGTTTGTTACTTTTAATTCAAATGTTTGACATGTTTATCTCTTCCCCCCATTCAACAATGTTGAAGATCCCACATTGACTAGACATTTGACTAAATTATATTGTATAAGTTAGTGCAAATCTCATCCGATGTTGAGGTTGAGTTTAGGCCATTTTCTAAGATGGTATTAGAGTTTATCCTAGTGAGTTTTGTTAGATCTATTGTGCCATTCGTTATTAGGCCACTATTGGATCATGTTTAGACTACTTATAAGTATCTATTCTCACATTCGAGATATCAGCTCTCAACTTGGGATGTGTTGGAGATTACATATCAACCAGAGATATGACCAAATTATAGTATACAAGTGGGTGAAAACCATATCTTACAAGATGGTTTCGTATGGTTATGTTACAGTTAATACAATAACTAATGAAAAAAGAAAAAATAGAGCATGTAATATTTTGATGGAGTTCCTAATCTTTTATTGTTAGTTTATGGTAGTTGTTTTTAGTTGGAAAGTTCCACATTTCCTTCATCAATCCTCAGGGTACAACTTATATATATATATATATATATATATATATATATATATATATATATATATATATATATATGTATATATATATATATATGTATATATATGTGTGTGTGTCTTTTGGTAAACAACATTTTAGTATCAATTGATTTTAAGTTGAAATCTTACATGGGTTTACCCTCTTCGAACAATCACAAGGTCCACTATTGCATCACTAATAGAGTTGCCACACATTCTTATGTGCCACCACCAATATCAATATATGTAGTCCATGTGCCTTGCCTCGAAAAACCAACTCTTTGCAACCACAAACAAGGTTGTGGGACCTCCTAACCCATGTCAAGGGGTAGTAATGTCTCATTTGGCTTTGATTTACGTATATTAGATTTTGGTTTTGGTTTTTTTGGCATACGTATATTTGATTTACGTATATACGTGTTCTCCTTGTCTTTTAATTTTTTTTTCAATGTCTACTATCAAAGCCCGTGAAAAGTAACCTAGTTGTTTGAGAGCAATGACTGAAACCATGACTACACAATTTGGATTGTGTACTCTGTCCATGAATAGTACTTTCAAAATCCCTAGATTTATGTGCAATTAATATTTTTCTGTATAGTTTTAGTTACGCAATTAAGAGATTTAATTACAATTCATAATCAGGAGAATTAATAGGTCGATAGTATATTTTATATTTATTGTACAAAAGATAATTGATCCTAAATTGTAGGGATAGATTATATCCGTCATAAATTAGGATTTTTACTTATTGTGTCTATGTATTCTATTTAAGAGGAATTGTGCCTCCATGAATAACATTAGAGACAGTTTTTCTACCATGGTATTCGTTGGAAGTCTCACATCAACTAGATATAAGGTCAATTTAGAGTATATTTATTGGTGCAAAATCCATTTCTTAACATGATATCTGAGCCATGAGTTAGAGCCTATCCTAACAAAATTTAATGTTTGTTGGATCTATTGTTCCACCCGCTACTGGGTCGCTATCAGACCACCCATTAATGTCTATTCCCATGTTCTAGATGTGTATACCTCAGCTTACAAGCCAGTTTTTTGTGATGTTGAATTAGGCTTAAAATCTACTTTTTAATTGTATCAAAACCATTTAAAATCTATTCTAGGAAGGTTTTTTGTTTTTTGGGCCTATCATGTCTCCCACACAAATATATAGTCCCACTTTTGAGATGTACACGCCAAAATAAATAGAGATAAGACCAATATATAATATATAAGTGAGTGCAAACCTCACCTCACAAGTGACAATCTTTCTAATAAACAATGAAGCCTTATTGCTACCATTGATGCCGTAATATTTCTACTTTGGTCTAAGAAGGCATGAAAAGGTAACATTGAACTCAAGCCATGAGATAGGAGGCAAATGCATTAGAAAGAAATTCAACATGGAAGATTGTTGACAAACCAAGAGAAAAAGGAATTGTAAGGTGCAAATGTGGGACTTCCTACACCTTAAACTTTTTTTTTTTTTTTCAAAAAGGAGATAATCCATGAATCCTTATATGTATATATCGCCAACAAAATGGAATTGCTGAATAAAAATATAGGCAATTACTAGAAAAAACTAAAGCACTCCTTTTTCAAAATTATGTTCCATAAAATTTTCGGGGGAAAGCCATAATTACTCTTACTTATTTAATTAATAAATTACCTTCTATTGTTTTTTTTTTATTTAAATTTAAAAGTCCAATGGAAGTTATCCACTAATTTTGTCCACATGTAACTCATACACTTAACCTTTCGTTTAGAATTTTTGGGTGTCTCATTTGAACATGTCCACAAACAGCAAAGGGAAAGATTAGACCCAAGGCGTATTAAATGTTCTTAGGGTAATGTGTCACACAAAAAGGGTATAAGTTTGATGCATGGTAGCTCTAGAAGGGAGGATGAATAGATCCCGTAGACATTTTATAATCGCTTTGCGCAGACATATTATAGACAATTAAAGAATAAGACATAAAAGAATGCACACAAGGATATATACTAGTTCACCTCACACATTGAGGCTACATCTTGTATCAACTTTACTAGTACGAGTATCAACCTCTCTAGGTTACAGCGAGTATCAACTTCTCTAGGTATCACGAGTGTTAACATATCACGAGTATCACCCTTTCCAGGTTACAAGTATATACCTCTCTTGGTATCCTTTTCAATCTCTCCCTGATTCAAAACTCTCAATTACAATAGTAATAATAATCTCTCACACAATAGAGTACAATAAAGCTCATGAGTATACTTCATGGTGTAAAGGATATTGCAATGGTTATCACTTAACCCAATACCATTCTATAGAATAAGAATTTTACTCTATGCGCAAAGGATATTTTCACTTTGATTTCTATTGAATATTTGACAATTTTGCCTATTTTCTATTTCATCAACATTTTTCTATTTCTTTTTCATTCTCTTGTTTTCTTCGTGTTGTTCTTGGTATTTATAATTGTGTTGTGTCATTTGACCGTTGATGCATACTCAATTTAGCATATTCTCCATTTCTTCAATATCTTTTTTTGCTTCATCTGGAAGTTCTTGATGCAACATTTAGAGAGTATTGCTTTCTGTGAATTATCAATTCTTCCCTCTTTTGTAATTTCAATTCTTCTCTTGCAGTCTTTGATATGCAGAGTATTTCCCTTGCTTGTGATTGGTTGAAAATAATATAACTATTCATAATCTTCAATTAGAGAGGATTTCCTTTATATATTTCTTAATAGATCTTTAGTTAACGTTGATATTCTTCATATATATCTTCACTCAAATCTTCAATCAGTGTTGATTTTCTTATTTATGATTTGTAATATGATCTTGATGTTCTCTTTGTTGATTCAATCAACAATTTCTACATTCAAATTTCATTCATCATAACAGACTTGATTGTTGTATTATGTAGTGACTTGTTGACTTTTTAATGTAGTCTGGTAAACTCATCTTGCCTCCTTCAATCATTATACTCGTTTAATGTATGATTGAGTTTTGGTCAATCTTTCATTGAGATCATCTCATGGAAGAACTAGTCTAATAAGGATATTCAACATTCTACTTCATGAGTTGACTTTGACATCCAACACTAATTTGGTCAACGTTGTTTCACTCTACTTTTCTAGTGGTCTTCCTTGTCTTGAATTATTCTTTCTTTCCTTTTTTGGATTTCTTCTTCGATCTTCATGCTTTAATTCATATAGTACCATTATAATATGGAGGCGTTCAATTGATAGAATCTATCTTTAAGATAATGTAATCTTCACATCTTTCCCTTTTTGGAATTTATCTCTTTTGAAATATGTAATCTTCGACTAGAATGATATTAAAATAATATTATCTTGTTTAACATAAACAACAAACATATTTATTCACCAATGTACAAAAAATACATATCTCATTGTTTCAAAATATAAAACCGTCAAAATATCAATTGAAAAGAAACTTCTTTAAAAAAAGACCAAGACAATTACTCCGATAACTATTCCCACCACTCTCAACCTTTGTGTGCATCTTCCTCAATGTATGTAATGAGATTGAATCAAAAAGAAATTATTTTCTCCTAATTTTGAGATTAGGATAAAAATATCCCAGTATCTCCATAGTGATTAGGAAAAAAATCCATAGAATCACTCCATATATTTGGACATATTTTTATTTCCTTCTTTTAAAGAATTTTATCACTTACTAGTAGAGATTACGAGAAGGTAATTTGTGTGATTGTTATCAATAAAACAATTCCTTATTTTCTTACATAGTTAAAATGTTATTATATAACCAAATTGTACCACTTGTATGCTGAAATGCAGGGACACCATTTCATTTCCTCCATGTACCTTAGTGCAACCATCAACGCAATCGGTCATAGGGGATGCTTTCCAAGTACCAACATTTGGTATTAAGTTATGAATTTAGTTTTAATCCAATAAGAATATGTTTGAGAATTTTTTTTTTTCTGATTTCAGTTGTTTTAGGATAAAAGAGTTGTTAAGAATTTGAATCTATTTGTTTGAAACTATTAAATGTATTTTCAATATATAGGTCTAGGCCCAACTCCTTGTAATATATTTTGTACAATCTATATAGAAACATAATATCTACTTGAAAGGATTAAGAAAGAAGATTCTTATTTTTGTTAATTGATTTGAGTTTTACCTCAACTTCTATATATAAAGAACTCAAACCCTAATGTAATAATTACAAGAGATATCTTGAATCTTCTAAGAATTTCTAACAACTTTTAGTAATACATTTCATATTTTACCAACAACATTTTATATTGCCTTTAATATTCTCTTTAATAAAGTGTCGATCTGTCTCTATGTGTTTGGATCTATCATACTGCACTGGATTATGAGCAATGCTAATAGCTTATTATCACAATAAAGGATCATAAGTTCTACGCATGCCATTATAAGAGCATCATAGGTTCTCAACCATAACAATTCACACACCCCTTGTGCCATAGTCTGAAATTAAGCTTTTGCACTAGACCTTGCAACAACATTTGTTTTCTTACATCTCCAACTCACCAAATTTCCACCCAAGAACATGCAATATCCTAAAGTGAATTTCCTATCTATGATAGACCCTGCATAATTTGTATCAGTATATACTGCCATTTTTAATTTTTCCATTCCTCTTTCACAGTAACCTCATTTTTGGACTTGTTTCAAATATTGAAGGATCTTGGGAGAAAAAGATTCCTTTCTTCGAGTAACCTACTTCTATTCCTTTCAAATTGGGCGGCAAACTTTTCTTTCAAGATTTGTTTCCATGTTCATCATCTCCTGCAACAATCATATCATCAACAAAGACCAAGAGTAGTGTGAGTTAATCTTCTGGGAATACTTGATGAACAAAGTAGTGTCGATATCCCATGGAGATCATAGCCTGAGTGAGTCTACCAAATCAAGCACGAGGTGACTCTGTGAGCCCATACAAAGCTTTCTTCAACCTGCACACTATATTCTCTCCTGTACATTGGTGTCATATACATGCTTTAAACAATTTTTGAGATTAATGAAATAGTCCTAGTCATTGTTCATTCCCATACAAAGATCTTAGAAGCCAACAAAAACACTAAATATCCAAGTTCTATAGATGACAAAAGATTTAGCTTTGGATATTACACTTCTCTTGGAGAAAATGAGGTCATTTGGAGGAGCAAAAAGCAAAATGTTGTGGCCAAATCAAGTGAAGAGGCAAAGTTTAGAGCCATGGCCTTAGGGATTTCTGAAATAATGTTGTCAAAGATAATTTTAGAAAACTTCAACGTTGATTGGATAAACCTATGAGACTATATTTTGATAACAAGTTAGCAATAAATATTGCTTTTGTTAGATATATTGCATTTTATGTTAATTAGGGAAACATAGTCCCTATGCTAATTATGTTATTTTTACACATTCATTTGTATTTGGGCTTAGCCCACATTCTAATGATTAACCCTATACTTATTTTTTCACTAAATTCAATACGGTATTTAGAGCATAAGGTTTCTTGGCAATTCTTTTTGTCGCCCGCTATTGTTGGAGTTTGAGTTTCGATCGACGACAACATGGTCTTGTATGTCTTGGCCAGGCGACCACCGTGCCTTCCAGATCACTACCATCGAAGGTTAGACATGCCTTCATGTGTCGTTGACAAGTTCACTGAACGTTTTTCTTCCTGCCGCATGTGCCAGCACATGCATTGTCATCTTCAGTGTCGTTGACCATTGCAAACCTTAGATAATGAAATTAAAACTCAGTTTGGAATTTCTATTCGAACTTAGTGAAGTGATAATTGCCGTGAATATCTTTCCCATTCTTTTAAACAATTTAAGGCTTCTAATGGCATTCTCGGTCATACAGCCTGTGATATACAGCTCAACAAAATAGGATGGTTGAGCACAAGAATAAACATCTTATTGAAATAACTCACACTCTTTTAATTTATGATGAGGTTCCTTAACAATTTTGGGGTGATGATATTCTTACTGCATGTTGTCTTATTAATCGTATGTCATCTTCGGTTTTTCGATAAAAAACAATCCTCATTCTATTTTATTTCTTCATGAACCTTTCCATCCCTTACTTCAGAAGATTTTTGAGCCTACATGTTTTGTTCATAATTTTTGTCTCGGTCTGCTAGATCACACAAATGCGTTGTTTTAGGATTTACTCGATCACAAAAAGGATACAGATGATTTTATCCTTCTCTTAACCGCTATGTTCTTTATTTGCAAATGTCAACTTCAATGAGTTTTTTTCTACTTTAAGGGTCATTTTTGCGTCTGACGTGTCTCCCATTACTAAAATTAATATTCCTATTAGTTATGATCCTCCAGTTGTGTCTAGTCCACTGTTACATTCTCCTCCACCACTTCTTGAGGTTTATAGTCAAGGACACAGTTCCCAACAACAACCAAGTAACTCACTTCAAGTCCCATCTATTTTGTCTCCTCCGGCTCTGACAACTGAGTTTGACCTTCCAATTGTTTTCCATAAAGGTATATGTTCTACTCGTAATCCCTCTCTATATTATATTTCTTTCACATACCATAGATTATGTTCACATTTTTATACTTGTCTTTCGTATATTTCTTTTGTGTCCATTCTTAAATCTATCAATGATGTCTTAGCCCATCCTAGTTGACATCAGGCCATGCTAAATGAACTAAGTTCTCTTCCGAATAGTGGAACTTGGGGGCTCGTACCATTACCGTTGAAAAATCTGTTGTTCGTTAAAGGTGAGTTCTTGCGATTAAAGTGGGTCCTGATGGTGCTATTGATCGTCTCAAAGCTCGACTTGTGGCTAAAGGCTACACACAAATCTTTGGATTGGATTATGGTGATACTTTCTCTCCAGTGGCAAAAATGGCTTATGTTCGTTTATTTCTAGCAATGGCTAGTCTTCAGCAATGGCCTCTTTATCAATAGAATGTCAAAAATGTTTTCCTCAATGGAGATTTTCTGGAAGAAATTTATGTGGAGCAACATCCCGGATTTGTTGCTTAAGGAGAGCCTTATGGATTGGTACGTCATCTTCACAAATCTTTATATGACTTAAAATAGTTTCCTTTGGCCTAGTTTGGAAATTTTAGCAGTGTTGTTCAATAATTTGGTATCACTAGGAGTGAGGCAGATCATTCAGTCTTTTACCGTCACTCAAGTGCTGGATGTGTCTATTTTATAGTATATGTTAATGACATTGTTCTTACAAGCAGTAACCACCATTGCTGGTAACTTGATATCTTGGAAGGGCAACAAACAAATTCTTGTGGCAAGATGTAGTGCAAAAACAGAATATAGAGCTATTGCCTCATCCAATTGTGAGCAATTGCTTAAAGAGTTACAATTTGGAGATGTCCCTCAAATGACCCTTATATGTGACAATCAAACTACTCTTCATAAAGTGCTAATCCTATCTTAAATGAGAGGATCAAATACATTAAGATTGACTTTCATTTCATTCAAGAGAAGATTGTGTTTGGAGACATCAAGACTGAGTTCATAAACTCAAATTATCAGTTAGCGGATATTTTCAATAAGTCTTCAACAAGCTTGATACATACCATTTATATGCACCAGCTTGAGATGAAGTGTTAGATATATTGCGTTTTATGTTAATTATGGAAACATAGTCCCTCTAACATGATGACAACTATGTTTTCCTAATTAATGTTCTTAGGGTTTTCAATTGTCTTTGTTCTCTTCCTAAGAACAATTTCTCCTATATGAATAATATCATAAACAAATTTTTGGACAGCTGTCATCATGAACTCTAGAATGGAAATCGAAGACAGATCCCAAACTTCTAAAGAATTATAGAAAGTCCATTTTGCTTATAGTTTAATTGGAAAAAATTATCTTAAATTGTCCAATATTTGAAGACAAGTCTAGGAATGGGATTATTGTTCCAGAGAAATGAAAAATTAAAAATAGAAGTGTATATTGATGCAGATTATGTAGGCTATGTCATGGATAGGAGATCTACTATAGGATATTGCATGTTCTTGGGTGGAAATTTAGTGACTTGGAGAAGTAAGAAAAAAAATGTTGTTGCAAGGTCTAGTGCAAAGGCTAAGTTTCCAGCTATCGCACAAGGGGTGTGTGAATTGTTATGGCTGAAAATTATTCTAAATGATCTTAAAGTGGCATGTGAAGAACCTATGATCTGTTATTGTGATAATAAGTCAGTTATTAGTGTTGCTCACAATCCAGTTCAACATGAAAGGACCAAACACATAGAGATAGAGTGCACTTTATTAAAGAGAAATTGGACAATGGTCTTATCAGTACTTCCTATGTCCCATCTCGACTTCAGCTAGTATATTTGTTTACAAAAGGTCTTCTTACTAAACGATTTCATGATCTCACATGCAAGCTGGGAATGATAGACCTCCATTCACAAGCAGTGTTGTAAGAAGGATATTAAATGTATTACTAAAAGTTGGTAGAATATTAAATATATTACTAGAAGCTAACTAGAAGCTAATAGAAGATTCTAGAGATTTCCTTATAATTATTACTTTAGGATTAGAGTTTTATATATAGAGACTAATGTACTGTTTCAAATGAAGCAATTGAATAAAAATCTTCGTTTTTTTATATTAATTCTTTCTAGTGTTGATCTGCATGGTTATCCATGTTATATTCAGATACAACAGCTGAAATCTGTTTAACGTTTCTTTTTCTTGGAAATAAATAAGATTTTATAAATCTCAGACTTTTGTCATACCATTTTTCTCATGTTAAAGTTGCTTTATTTGTGACTTCCAAACAAAATCAAATCTTAGAGCCACTTTTTTCAAAAACTGAAATTATAACAAATTTAATTTTTGCTGGTCTTCCAAACACACCTTAAGTGTGAAAAATTGTATACTATCATCCATTGATATAGTAAATTCATTAGAATGTTTTACTGCGATTACAATTATCTATTACCGAAGAAGTTGAAATTTTTTAATGATGTCACAACACGATTGTATGATAATGTAAAATAGTTTTATGTTAACACTGAATAAAAATGTAAATATTCGTTAATTGATAGTTTTAAAAGAATATATCATTTTAGCAAGTTGCTGTGTTTACTTAATTTTTTTTATTCTGTCTTTTGGCAGCAAGAAGCTTTTGCCCTTCAATATACCCACTAGGAGAACAGCAATGGCAATCAATTGTGGGAACTCCTCTAATATGCCTCCATTCTGTTCAGATCGTGCCTGCTCTTCCACCATCTTTTGCTTGTCAAACTGTTATTGATTGTCAACCTCTAATGGTGTGTGGCTTTGTGCAAGTTCTTTTAACAAATGGCCAGCTTGTGCATCTTTTTAAATACTTTTATGCCAATTATGTTATCTGATAATAATATTTCATTGTTTTCCAGATTCACCTCCAGGAAGAAACCTGCCTCAAGATATCATCATTCTTAGCTGATAGTATTGTTGTGAATCATGGTGACATTTTACCAGATTTCTCAGTAAAATCTTTTAATTTCACTCTCAAGGGTCTGGATCTTACAGTTCCTTTGGATAAGATCTGTCTGGATATTTCTAAAACCAATATAAACAATACAGTCAATACCTCTTTTGCTGGAGCAAGGCTTCGGATTGAAAATCTTTTCTTTTTAGATTCACCCTCATTGATACTGAAAATATTGAACCTCGAGAAGGATCCTGCTTGCTTCTGTCTTTGGGAGGGTCAACCAATTGATGCCAGTCAGAAGAAGTGGACTGCTGGAGCTTTCCAGGTTACTTTATCTCTTGAAGTATGTACAGACAAGCCTCCACATCAGAGCTCTCTCGGATGGACATCTGGATTGTGGAGATGTGTTGACCTGAAAGATGCTCGTATAGAAGTAGCTATGGTAACTGCTGATGGTAATCCATTGTTAAAGGTTCCTCCTCCAGGGGGTATCGTGAGGCTTGGTATAGCTTGTGAACAGTATCTATCCAACACTTCACTTGAACAATTATATTTTGTCCTCAGTGTCTATGATTATTTTAGGAGTGTTAGTGAGAAAATAGCCATAGCTGGAAAAAAGGGACAATTGAAGGATGTCAGGAACAAATATTTAAGTGGAAATCTGATGGAGAAGATTCCCAGTGACACTTCTGTAAGTTTGACAATAAAAAATCTCCAACTTCAGTTTCTTGAGTCATCTTCTGTGAATTCTAAGGGAATGCCTCTAGTACAGTTTGTTGGAGATGATTTTTTTGTTAGTGCTACTCATAGAACACTTGGTGGTGCTATTGCTGTTTCATCCACATTAAATTGGGAGAGAGTTCAGATAGATTGCCGGGATTCTGAAGAGCATTTCACATGTGAAAATGACTCACCTTGTAGTACTAGCGAAAATCTTCCGTCAATAAGTGATCATGAACACCTTAAACTGAGACCTGTTTTCTGGGTGCATAACAAAAAACGGCTACTTAATGGAAATGCTCATTCATACCCCTTTCTGGACATACATATGGAGCAAGTCATACCATTTTGTGTAGTAGACACGGAAGTACATACTTTAAATCTCTCAGCTTCTATATCTGGTGTTCGTCTTGGTGGGGGAATGAATTACTCTGAGGCCCTCCTGCATCGATTTGGAGTACTAGGGCCTGATGGTGGTCCAGGGAATGGTTTGTCTAAAGGGTGGGAAAACTTACAAACTGGACCATTGGCAAAACTTTTTAAGACAACATCTCCGATTGATGATAATTTAGAAAATGGTATAAAACAGTCTATTTTCATTTTCTGTTGTAGGTGTTATTGCTTTATATATAGTAAAGTTTATGTTATATTCCTTGTGTTTTGTTTGTTACTTTAAAGTATAGTTTTCTTACAAACATCTACACCAGTTGAAACTACGACAGAAGGGAAAGGTACCAGTTTTTCACACTTGAAGAAGCCAGATACCGTGGATATAACTATACAGTTGAGAGACTGGTTATTTGCTCTTGAAGGTGAGCATGACATGGCTGAAAGATGGTGGTTCTCAACCTATGATGCAAACAGAGAAGAGAGGTGTTGGCACACAACATTCCATATCTTGCGGTTAAATGCAAAAAGTTGCCCAAAGCGTGCTCTGGAAAGAAAAACACAATCACACAGAATACAACTATATCCTGTGGACGTGGTTACGGTAAAGACATGCGTCCTTCTTTCTTCAAATTTGATGGAGTGTGTACATGCTTGATTTCATTGAGCTTAGCTGTTGGGCGGAAACTTTCCATACATTGTGAGTAAATGCAAAAGGTTTCTCAAAGAATGTTCCAAATATAACTAAAAATATAAGAACATGCTTTTCCACCATTAAGTGAACCAAGGCCCTAGTAACTTTCACTGGCTGAGCTGACACGCTGATAGGATTGTCTACACTTGCTCAAAGGCAAATCACCAGCCAAAAGACATAGAAGTAAATTCCACCCTTAAGGCCAGTACTTAAGTAGTTCTTAGAAATCCGTTAGTCTATGCAACAACAATTGAATTAGTTTGCTCAATCCCTATCCATAAATACTTACATAAGCTCTCAGATTTGAAAAACATACATAATAGTTTCTGATTTTCTTTCTAAATTCTAATTCTCTCTAGTAGGACCTTTATTTAGTTTGTCTCTGTAGCTTTAACTGAATGCAGTTGGTTCAATCCACGTTCAAAAATATCTTGTATAAGCTCTCATTATGAATAACAAACTCTGAAGTTTAGTACAAAATAATTTCTCCCTTATTTAGTCCCACTAAATACCTTATATATATATATATATATATATATATATATATATATATATATATATATATATATATATATATATGTACACATTAATTGGATAAATTTGGAAGTAAGTACTGCCTATTCTAGAAAACAAATCCCTAAGATTGTGGGATTATTACGGTAATATTAAAATCAAGATACAATATACAAAATTAAAAACAATAGGAATCAAATCTAAAACTTCGTAAAATATCTTATCACTTCCTCCAAGCTGGTGAATAAGTGTTCTCCATCCCGTGCTTAGATATAATTCTATAAAAGTTACTGATATCCAGCCCCTTGTTGAGTATGTGTACAAGCTATGCTTCAGTAGACACATATGGCTGCAAATCAAACCACTGTCAAGCTTTTCTTTGATAAAATGTTTATCAATTTCAATGATTTAGTTCTATCATGTTTTACAAGGTATCAGTTATGTTGATTGCAGATTTATTGTCACAATATAATCTCATAGATTCATCCCACTTTATCTTTAAGTCTTCTCGTATAATCATCGGCCATAATAGTTCAAATATTCTTTGAGTCATTGCTTGAAATTCTACTTCGGCACTAGATCTAGTTACCACACTTGTTTTTTACTCTTCCAAGTTACTAGGTTTCCACCAAGGAAGGTCCAATACCTAGTAGTTGACCCCGATCCTAGTTGAACGTGCATAATTATCATCAATATATGCCTCAAGACCGGCATTCTTGTTTGTTTTGAACAAAATTCCTTTTCCTAGTGTGGCTTTAAATATTGGACAATTCTAAGACCAACTTGTAAATGTGTTCTTTGGTTGATGCATAAATTGACTATCAAGAATCACAACAAAAGTAATATTTGATCTAGTGTGAGATAGATAAATAAGTCTTCCACAAGTCTTTGGTACATTTTTTTATCCAGAGCAACATCTTCTCCTGCACTTCCCAACTTTGTATTTCGATCATTAGGTGTACTTGCTAATTTGCAGGCTGTTTTACCTATTTCCTATAGTAGGTTAGTAATGCATTTTTGCTGAGATATGAATAGTTTAACAAAATCAATCACAACCATGGTTTCTAGCAATCTTCCTTGTCAAGCAATTGATGCTTTGGATCCAATTACTCTCACACACAATTAACAAGAATCTTGTCAAAAAATACTTCAAATGTATCAGAAATAATTAAAAACTGATCTTCCCACTTGGGGTCATTCTCGTTATACAGTTACTAGGAGATTTACACCAGACAATTTTAGGAGACACTACATATATGTACAGTAATTTACAGAAAATTGTAATGATTGTGAAAACTTTAAGGACATTAATATTTCCCCTCAAATTGATGATTATTGATCAACCAACAACTATTTGCCAACAAGGAACTGATGCAGTTGTTTAGTTTGGAAAGAGAAGTAGAAATATACGGAGGAGAGATACTAAGGAAAAGTAGGAAAAGGAAGAAGGAATTATGAAAATATCAAAGTTGTAATTAGTTGTATATACGGTATCTTAGCCTTACATAACCATTTTGTTGTTGGAATATATTTCTTGTCAGTTGCCGAAGTCAGTAGTGAAAATTTTTCGAATATTTTCCCTTCAATAAAATGGACATTTAATGAAAGAAAAACTGCAGGTGAAAACACTATAAATTTTAAATATTAACTAACTGTACACACTTTTGGTTCATTTTACTAGTTTATCTTATCTGTAAATCTGTCCTTCCGTACCCTTTAAATATTGTGCCAGAACTTGCAGGTTGGAGTTCAAGGGTTGAAAATCATGAAGCCTCAAGCCCAAAAGGACATTCCTTCATCAGTTATAACCGAAAATGGAGTAAAACAATTCACTGAAGAAGTTGAGGGAATTGATCTTGAAGTTGGCATGATATTACGTGAGGATAATGAAGATGATGAAATTTTTAATTGGGAAATGGAGAATCTAAAGTTTTATATAAGACAAACGGTAATGGGCCCTTCGTATTTAAAGTATGTAGTCATTGACTTTTTCTATTGAAAGGTCCTGTGTAGTGAAGATTTTTCTATACAGAATGAAGCAATTGTAACCAAGGAAGACGTCCAAAACCTCACTTTTCTATGCAAATCCGAAATTGATTCTGTGGGCCGAATAATATCTGGAGTTTTACGGATATTTAAGCTTGAAAGTTCTGTCGGCCAGTATGTAATTGACAGGCTTGGCAACCTAGGTATGCTTCCAGATTTTCTTGTGTATACAATACTTTTAATTAGGAATTAGTTAGGTAATGGTCATGTATTACATTTGTAATCTATCCAATTTTTCTCCTCCACATTCTGTTCTCTGTTACCAATTAGTATAAAGAGACCAACCAACCTACAGTATCAGTTTTCCTTTGGGTGTGAGGCTTTGGTTAATTTTGTTGCTGGTTGTCCTTTCCCTTAGTTCTTAGAGTTTCAAGGGTTAGTTGGGCTGATAATCTCATTTATTTTGTAATCACCAATAATGCTATTTTGATATGCAGGAAGTAAAGACATTGTCAAGAATTTTTGTCCTGAGAAGCCTAGCATAGACGGTAGTGTTTCTAGCCAACAAAACCTAACAAAAGAAAGTCCAAGAAAAACTATGGAACAAACATTAACTTCGCTTGAGGAAGCAGTTGCTGGTTCACAGACTAAGATTAGTGATTTGATATCTGACATTGGTACTTCTGAATCTTCCTTTCAGCACCTTACTGTTATCAAAGAACTCAGTCAAAAGATTGAGTCGATGCAGGGTTTAGTGGTGCAATTGAAGAACCAACTTTAACACCTGTCATGTGTATTAAATTTTAATAATTTTCGTAGGTCAGCATTCTTTTGTATATAGCATAGAAGTCCATAGGTTGAGTTTGTACAAGATTTGCCAAAGGCTCTGCATTTATGCATAATTAAATCATCGAATGGAAGAAAATAATGCAATTTTGTTCTACTGAACTGCACCTTCACCTTTTTTTTATATTTATATATATATATATATATATATATATATATATATATATATATATATATATATATATATATTGGATCAATTTAAATAAACTTCTTCAAGGTATTTGTTGAAGAAAACAAGAATATGAAATAAGTTTTTCTTTTTAAGTTAAAAGGTGATCTTTTATAGCGATTATAAAATGAGGTTTAATTTATGTATTAACTTTTTGACTTACAAAGAAACTTAAATTCTTCCTTCTTGATGTTCTTTTAAAGAAAAATTTAATCTAACATACTCATAAATCTTAAATCTTTTCGGTTTCATTTGGCTGATTATCATAAAGAAAGATAATTAAATTTTCTTACATTCATAACAGCATGAGTATATCTAAAAATCAGAAGAAAACTTGTAATGGATCTAATTATTTACTCAACACTGTCGCAGAATACATCAATTGAAAAATCATATATAAAATGTTTGATTCTTATTTTGGTCGGATAGTTTCAAAGTTGAATTTCGTTTGATGTAACACCCCATTTAATTAAGTACGTGAAATTAAAGGAATGTTACGAGAAAGATACATAAAAGCGTGGTCTGGGAGTCTTAAACTCACTTCATACAACCCATGGCACACCACGATGCCCAAAAGAAACTAGAGGAAAAGTTATCTAGAGTGCATAAATCTAAGGACGAACAGATACATGGGTCGCAACCTTGATTAAACTCATACAGAAATATAAACTAGTCCACGCAGACTATGCAGCGGAATCTCCATTTCCTTGCTGACCTCTGGAACCTCGCCCACCTGTTCCCATCAATCAAATTGATGATCATCGCAAGAAATAAGAACCACATACAAGACAACCATACAATAAATCGGGTAAGCTAGTGCCAACAACATATATCATACACTCAAAATATAGTTCTCACCATTCAATATCCATACATCATCCAAGCATCTTATGACTCTCAATCAATACACTACGACTCGACTCATCCGGATACGTATAACTGGGTCGGATTCAGCGGATGCCCGCACTTGTGGTGGATACCTCTGCTCACCCCCGAGCTGCTCACCCCCGAGCTATGTGTTACAAGTGTTACGATGGATCAATTTTTCCTCACCACAAGGTTAGCCCTTAGTGAATTTCAGGCCTCCTGCTACTCTCACCACAGGAGTCAGTCCGCTCTAAGTGAGAATAACTGACTCCTTAGATTGTCAGGATGCAACCTTAACTTGAATCCTTACCTAGTCATACAGATGGGGCACCACCATGGACACCCACTAACACGGGCCATGGAATTACGTCCCGACCACTGAAGTGCAACCCTGAAAGTCTCACCTAGAGACCCCAAGGAATTATGCACTGACACGGACCAACATACATAAACAACCAAGAATTTATACATACTTTGCACATAAGATTTCAAACCAAAACCCATAACAAATCTCCATTTCTCATATGTTGAATCATTACCAACTCGTTATTCCCGATCATGAGTAAAGTGTTTCTCCTCATACCAACCATACCAAAGGTTTACCAACCACCAAGATTCATTATTGCTTATGCTAAGTTTGTGACCACACGCACATACATATGTAACCAACTTATCATATACAATTCAGGTAAAGATCATGCCAAGCTCATAATCTCCCCACATATAATCTCCTCCCAACATGCATACCCATTCCCCCCCATACCATCACATAATAGTACAATAGAACACAATTCAACCACCAAAAGACATGAAAACCCCAAACTGAACGCATTCTCGCTCAAACCGTCGCTCAGGCTGAGGAGCCTCGCCCAGGCGAGAGTCTCTCGCTCAGGCGAGTCCTCTCCGCCTAGGCGAGAGTTCGCGAATCTGGAACAGGGGCCTCCGCACGTTCTCGCTTAGGCGAGACTTGCCTCGCCTGGGCGAGACGCTCGCTTGCTCAAAATTGAGCGGGTCGCCTAGGCGACCATTTGCGCGAGAAGGTCTGGGCGAGCCTCTAATCACCTCGCCTGGGCGAGACGAGCTCGCCTGGGCGAGTTTAACAGTCACTGCCACTGCCATGCCTGTAACAGTCGTATTTTGCACATACCAACAACAGCAAACAATCTCAACAACATACAAGTTCAAGAATCATAAAACTGTACCGCAAAACAGTTTACAAACACATTAACAGTGAGGTTCTAGCTTCCCGTACCTGGACAAGCTAGCTGAAAACCTCGACACCCAAACTGTGGAGGACGAACAACTTCTAGGAACGGACTCGAAGCTGGAAAACAGTGTAAGAATGGGTCATTTCGGAACCCTAACAACAACTTACGAAAAATAGGCCAAGGAAGGAAACTACGAGTCTAAGAGCACTTACGTGAGCTGAGAACGGCCAAACGGGAGGCGGACTGTCAACACAGCGAAACCCTAACGGAGAGAGTGCGGCTGCGGCTCTAAGCACCAAGGTAGAAGAAATCTGAAAAGTGTGGGATTAGGTCAGACTCATGTGGCTTTATCTTTTGGGTCAGCCCTAAGGCCCAATAGCTCAAGGGCAGCCCTTAAAGCTTTAGGGCATGAAATCTAGGCCTTACATTTGACCTTTGGTTTCAATTGCGTTTGAATTTTTGAAAGATTCACTCAGATTTTTTTAAAAAAATAATTACTAACAGCATTAATATGTGATTTTTTAATTTTCTCTAAAGTATTTTTATATTTTTTGATTTTTTGTAGAATTTTTTGTTGTACATGTGTTCCAAGTGACACATGGTACTAGTGTTAGTTTCAAGTATTTTTGTCTTATATTCAATTTAGTTTCTATATAAGTTCTTTTATTTCGACTCAGTGCCAATTTTTTTTTCAAGAACAATATTGTACTCCTCTAAATTGAAAGCGAATTTATTATTTATATAAATGTTATATTGATATTTTTATTAAAAACAACTTTTTAATATATTATATTATTAGATATTATTAATCCATTCTTTTCTATGAAATTATAACTAATTAAATATAAATGTTTTAAAAAAAGAGTAAGTATTTAAAACCAATATATTATTAATCTATGTTTTTTATAATATTAAATCTAATTAATATATATAAAAATAATAAATTGTAATACAAATATTAATATAATATTTATTCAAATAATAACCTTATGCACGACGGATTGTACAATTCATAATACAATTTTACATTTTGGATTGTACAATCTGTAGGTAGTGTAATTTTACATTTCGGATTGTACAATCCGTAATATAATTTTACATTCCGAATAGTACAACCTGTAGTGGAAAAATACATTTAAGATTGTACAATCCATAATATAATTTTGCATTACGGATTGTACAATCGTAAATATCTACGAATTGTACAAATGGAAATATCACAATAATATGAAGTGTAAGGAAGAATATGAAAATTAGCGATGAAAGATTGTATGCATTACGGATTGTAATGCAATTTTACATTTCCGATTATACAATCCGTAATCCAATTTTTCATTCAGCATTATACAATTCGTAATACAATTTTACATTCTGAATAGTACAATCTGGAATACAAATTTGCATTCTAGATTGTATAATCCATACTGCAAATTTACATTCTGGATTATATAATCCGTAGTGGAAAAATATATTCTGGATTGTACAATCCATAATGTAATTTTTTATTACAAATTGTACAATCATGAATATCTACAAATTGTATAATTCAGAATATCTATGGATTGCACAATCTAGAACTATAACTACAACAAGAGTGTAATTGGAATTTTAAAAAAATGTGAAGGTGCATAAAGAAAATATGGTTGTGCAGGAAGAAATTCAAACAAAACAGTGATACTTGACACTTGTAAGGCCCACTTTTTTTCGTTATACCCCTTTATTTAAAAGGTTGCCATAAACTATTGGGCCTTAGGGCTGGCCCAAAGGGGGAAACAGACCTAAGTCTGCCCTAACTCTCTTGCCTCTCGTCACTTTCAGAAAAAATCAGCCTATCACCTTTCCTTGCACCTAAAATAGAGCTCTGCTAGGGTTCCAAAGTCCCCTCAGATTCACGTTTGGCTTGGCCTTGTTTCTGCTCATGTAAGTGTCCTTTAACTCCTATCGCCATTTCTAGTCTAGTTTCGTGGTCACAATTGGAGGCCCTATAATAACTCCTTTTTGTTCGCTGTTTCAAGTTTGCGAGTCTGGTTCTTGAGCTGTTGTGCTTTGTGGTTCAGTGTCAAAGTCTCGTACAAACCCCTTTTCAGGTAAGGGAAGCTAGGGTTTTGAGTTTTAAGTTATGTTTGGCATGCTCTTGAGCTTGCTTGATGTTTGTACGGATTGATCGTTGTTTTTGGTGCGTGGAATGTTTTGCATGATTGTTTGGATTGGAAAATGCATCTGCTACAGGTGAGCTCAGAGGCGAGAACTAGTAATCTCGCCCAGGCGAGTCAGACTCGCCTAAGCGAGTCTGGTGGAGGCTCGCCCAAGCCTTCTCTGCGAGCTGTCACCTAGGCGGGTGGTTCTGGTTTTGAGCGAGAGACTGCCTCGCTCAGGTGAGGAGAGCTCGCCTAAGCGAGCTAGCGTGTTTGATCTTGCCCAGTTTTATCGAGCTCTCGCCTAGGTGAAGGGGAGCTCGCCCGAGCGAGAGTCCTTCTCGCCTGAGCGAGATCCTTTCGGCCTGAGCGACGAGCTGGGCGAGGGTACGCTCGAGTTTGGTGTTTCCTTCCCTGCCCTTTAATGTTTGGCATGTAATTGATGGGGTTATTGTATAATGGCATGAAGGGTATAATATGCATGAGTGGGAGGGTGTATGAGTTCTAAATGACAAACTTGAATAAATCCTTGGCATGAAATTAGTATGAAATGGTTGGTTGCGAAAGTGGCATGGTAGTGAGATGGATCAAGATTCTAATTCATGGATGGAGCATGATGAGATGGTATTGGTTTGACCTGGAATATGAAAGAGGTTAGTTATAAGAGTTGACATATATGTATGTATATATGCACGATAATTATTAATTAGTTGTTTGATTATGTTTGGTTTGTGGTTAGTGTGTAATTCCTTGAAATCTCTATGTGAGATTCCAGGGTCGTGCTTCAGTGGTCGGGACGTAATTCCATGGCCCCTGTTAGTGGGTGTCCATGGTGGTGCCCCAACTATATAACTTGGTAAGGATTCAAGGTAAGGATTGCATCCTGGCACTCTAAGGAGTCAGTTAGTCTCACTTAGGGTGGACTGACTCTTATGGTGAGAGTAGTAGGAGGCCTGAAATTCATTAAGGGCTAACCTTGTGTGTGAGGGAAATTGATTCATTGTAACACTTGTAACACATAGCTCGGGGGTGAGCAGAGGTATCCACCACAAGTGCAAGCATCCGCTAAATCCGACCAGGTTATATGTATCCGGATGAATCAAGTCGAGTCTTAGTGTATTGCTTTGAAAAGTTATAACATGATTGGGTGATATATGTGTATTGGATTGTGACGGTATATCTGATTGCATGATAAACATATTTTGGGCTCTAGCTTACCCTTCTATTGTTGTATGTTCTATTGTGTGGGTTTCTCTTTTGCGATGATCATCAACTTGTTGATGTGAGCAGATGCGAGGAGCACCTGTGGTCAACAGGGAGGTGATGGTTTCGCTGCTTAGTCGACTGGACTTGGGCTTCTGCTTTATGTCTTTGCCATGGCTATGGCCCATGTATTATTTGTTTTGTATTGTGTTTCCTGGTTACTTTAGACCTCATATTTTATCTTGTTTGGCATAATGGTGTGCCCTGGGGTTTCCTGTTTCATAACTCTTGGATATCTTTAAGGAGTGAGTTCCTACTCCGCATCTCTACTCTTATTATCATTTTGTGTGACGTGTCATTGAAGTAAGTTTATTTATTTAAATGGAACGTTATATTTATGGTATCAGAACAATCATTCCTTAGGTCTGTGGACTTGGATGTCCGCTTAGCTTTCTCTGTGTCTTCTGAGTGTTCTTAGTTAAATTCTTGCATTTATCAAGCCTAACCAAGTGATTTTCTGTGTGCCAGTGAACAATGGCACCATCTCGTAGGACTCTACAATCCTCTTAGGGTGACATACCCGATATCCCCAGGGCAAAAGAGGCGATGGTAGCTGCTATGACGCAGCAGAGCACGGCGATGATGCAGCAATGCGAAGCATCCATGCAACGACAGACGACGTTGCTTGAGCAGCAACAACTGGTGATGCAGTAGATGGAGGCTGCTAGGGTAGCTGCTGAGGATGCCCACCGGTAACACATGGAGGCCCTCTGCCAGCTGGAGGAGAACAGGGCGGTTGCCCCTGTGTTTGGTCTTGAGCCACCACCAACAGTTAGGGAGTGGAGCCTAGAGGATTTTCTGAAACATCATCCGGTGAAATTTGACGGTAGAGTCAACCTAGATGCAGCAGACCAATGGTTGAAAGATATAGAGAGGATCTTCAATGCGAAGATGTGCCCGGCCGAGAACCGACTATCATTTGTTGTGTAAATGCTGACAAGGGAGGCAGAGCATTGGTGGATATGCATGAAGTCCATCATGGAGGAGAGGGATGAGCCAGTCATGTGGGAGGCTTTTAGGGGGAAGTTCCTCTCAAAGTATTTCCCTGATAGTGTTAGGTATGCCAAGGTGGTGGAGTTCCTCTAGTTAACTCAGGGGAGCAAATCTATGATTGAGTACGCTGAGAAGTTCAAGCATCTCAGCCGCTTCTACACTCTACCACTCGACGAGGAATGGCGATGCCGCAAATTTAAGAATGGTCTCCGCGGCGATATCCACTTAATGGTGGCTCCGTTGTCCATCAAGGACTTTGCCGCTCTAGTGGAGAAGGCTAGAGTGATGGAGAAGATGAAACATGAGGTAGAAGGCCAACGCCCACAGCAGCCACAACAACCACAAAGGATAGGTGAACCATTTGGGTCCAAGCCCAAACATGAGGAGCGGAGGAGACCATATGACAAACCTCACCATCAGCCTCAAGGGTCTAGGAACTTTTCTCCTCAACAAGGTCGAGTGCAGTGCTATATATGTGGAGGTCCCCATTTGAGGAATGCTTGCCCGTGCATGGAGGGTTATCGCAGATGCAACAACTGTGGTAAGGAGGGCCACTTTGGGAAGGATTGTCCCAACCTTGCTAGGACAGTGACACGCCCTCCAATTTAGACTCCTCACCAGCATCACCTGAGAGACAGAGGCAACAGGCCTCAGGCGACAGGCAGAGTGTATTCCATGACCGCAGCAGAGGCTGTTGGCTCAGGTAACCTTGTTATGAGTCGATGTATGATTACTGGTGAATCTTTGTGTGTTGTATGATTCTGGAGCGACACACTCCTTTGTGTCAATTGCTTGTGTGGAACGTCTGGGTCTGCTGGTGCGCGAGCTGTAGTGTGAGCTTGCGGTATCTACTCCAGCGTCAGGTTTGGTCAGGACGTCATCCTTATGTGCTAGGTGCTCGATGGAGGTAGAGGGACGCAAGTACAAAGTGAACCTAATCTGCCTGCCCCTACAAGAGTTGGAGGTGATCTTGGGGATGGATTGGCTCTCTGCCAATCGCATTCTCATAGATTACCGAGAAAAGAAATTGATTTTCCCCGACTCAGAAGAGCCTGAGTTGTTATCGTCCCAAGGGGTTATGAAGGAACTAGAAGGTGGTGCTCAGTGTTTTATGATCCTTACACATCTAGGGTAGAGGGAGGAGAAGAAAAGTCTATCATACTAGTGGTACAAGAATTTGAAGATGTGTTTCCAGATGAGGTACCAGGGTTGCCTCCCAATAGAGAGGTGGAGTTCTCTATTGACCTAGTCCCGGGAACGGGTCCGGTAACGATGGCCCCATACCGCATGGCTCCGACGGAGTTGGTCGAACTTAAGAAATAGATAGAGGAGCTGATGGAGAAGTAGTTTATCCGACCCAGCACTTCACCTTGGGAAGCACCAATACTGTTGGTGAAGAAGAAGGATGGGAGTTCACGTCTGTGTGTGAACTACAGGCAGTTGAAAAAAATGACGATCAAGAATAAGTACCCTCTCCCGAGAATTGATGATTTGATGGATCAGTTGCATGGATTGTCGGTGTTCTCGAAGATTGATTTACAATCAGGATACCACCAGATTTTTGTAAAGGCTGATGATGTGCAGAAGACGACCTTCAGGTCCCGGTATGGACACTACGAGTATGTGGTTATGCCTTTCGGTGTGACTAATGCTCCAGCAGTGTTCATAGACTACATGAACAGGATCTTTCGGCCCTTCCTAGATAGGTTTGTCGTAGTCTTCATAGACGACATTCTTATCTATTCTAAGACTCAGGAGGAGCATGCTGGACACCTGAGGTTAGTGTTTGGTGTTCTGAGGGAGAAGCAGCTGTATGCCAAGTTATCCAAGTGCGAGTTCTGGATGGATGAGGTACAATTTTTAGGCCATGTGATATCTGCACAAGGCATTGCAGTGGATCCAACGAAGGTTGAGGCAGTGGTTAAGTGGGAAAGTCCTATGTTGGCCACAAAGATCAGGAGCTTTGTGGGGTTAGCAGGCTACTATAGGAGATTCATAGAGGGATTCTCGAAGATAGTGGCGCCTCTGACACAACTCACACAGAAGGACCAACCTTTCACTTGGACAAACAAGTGTGAGGAGAGTTTTCAGGAGCTTAAATGGAGATTGACGAGTGCTCCTATACTAGTGATCCCCGATGTTGGAAAACCTTTCAAAGTTTATTGTGATGCTTCTCCCCTGGGACTTGGTTATGTTCTAATGCAAGAAAAGAAGGCGGTAGCCTATGTTTCAAGGCAGCTTAAGGTGCACGAGAAGAACTACCCCACTCATGACTTGGAATTGACAGCTATAGTATTTGCCTTGAAGATTTGGAGGCACTATCTTTATGGTGCACAGTTTCGTGTGTTCAGCGACCACAAAAGTCTTAAATATATGTTTGATTAGAAGGAGTTGAACATGAGGCAGAGGAAGTGGATGGAGTTCCTGAAAGACTATGATTTTGAACTGCTATATCATCCAGGGAAGGCGAACGTAGGGGCAGATGCTCTGAGTAGGAAGACTGTACATACTACTCACCTTATGATCAAGGAGGTGGAGCTACTAGAGCAGTTCCGGGATATGAAGCTGCAGGTGGAATTGGAATCTGAGTTCATTAGATGTAGTACCTTAACTATATCTAATGATTTCTTGGATTCGGTTAGGGAGAGGCAACTATTGGATGCCATCCTGAACCGAGTACAAGAACAGCCTGGGACAGATGAGGCAAAAGATTTTGCTTTGGGTAATGATGGCATATTGTTGTTCCAAAGCAGAGTATGTATACTTGATGATGCTGAGGTAAAACGGTTAATCCTTGAGGAGGGGCATAAAAGTCGTCTTAGTCTGCATCCTGGCATGACTAAGATGTACGAGGATCTTAAGGAGACCTTCTGGTGGCAAGGAATGAAGAAAGATGTTACACAATTTGTATCCGCTTGTCTAACCTGTCAGAAGGCAAAGGTGGAGCATCAGAGACCCGATGGGATTCTACAGCCTTTGGAGATACCGGTGTGGAAATGGGACAGCATCTCCATGAATTTTGTGACCCATTTGCCACGAACCTTTAGAGGTCACGATACAATCTAGGTTATAGTGGACCGATTGACTAAGAGTGCTCACTTCTTGGTGATGAACTTGAGGATGTCCATGGCTAAGTTGGCCCAGTTGTACATTAAGGAGATCGTAAGGTTGTATGGAGTACCTTCGAGTATAGTTTCCGATAGAGACCCACGATTTACATCTCGGTTTTGGCAAACCTTACAGGAGGCTTTGGGGGACCCAAGTTGACTATGAGCTCAGCCTACCATCCCCAGACCGATGGCCAATCTGAAAGGACCATCTAGTCACTTGAGGACTTATTACGGACATGCATATTAGATCACCTGGGAGTTTGGGATGAGGTGTTACCCTTGATTGAGTTTACCTACAACAACAGCTTTCATGCGAGCATTGGCATGGCGCTATACGAGGCTCTTTACAGCAGGAAGTGTAGTACTCCCCTATGTTGGTATCAGGATGGGGAGGTAGTGCTAGTCGGACCAGAATTGTTAGAACAGACTACTGAGAAGCTGAGGATGGTGAGAGACAGAATGCAGGCTTCTCAGAATAGGTAGAAGGCCTATGCGAATCGCAGGAGGAGACCCTTGGAGTTCGCGGCCGGTGATCATGTGTTCTTGAGGGTGACCCGAACCACCGGTGTGGGAAGGGCTCTCCGCTCAAGGAAGCTCCCTCCTAAGTTCCTTGGCCCCTATAAAATCACGAGGAGGATTAGGGCGGTGGCTTATGAGATAGCTTTACCCCCTTAGTTGGCGAATCTTCATCCGGTATTTCATGTATCATAATTGAGGAAATATGTTTTTCACCCGTCTCATGTACTGGAGGCTCAGGATAGAGAGGACCTCACAGTGGAGGTACCATCCATCGCTTTGGAGGAGAGTCGAGTTGAGGAACGTAGAGGAAAATCGGTCAATCTTGTCAAAGTCATCTGGGATCGGAGGACTGGTGACTCTACATGGAAGTTGGAGGAGGACATGAGAAAATCACATATGCATCTGTTTGTCTGGTGAGTCTTTATTGTTTAGGTAAAAAATTTTCTTGTTGGGGAGAATGTAAGGCCCACTTTTTTTCGTTATACCCCTTTATTTAATAGGTTGCCCCAAACTATTGGGCCTTAGGGCTGGCCCAAAGGGGAAAACAAACCTAAGTCTGCCCTAACTCTCTTTCCTCTCGTCACTTTCAGAAAAAATAAGTTGTCACCTTTCCTTGCACCTAAAACAGAGCTCTGCTAGGGTTCCAAAGTCCCCTCAGATTCACGTTTGGCTTGGCCTTGTTTCTGCTAATCTAAGTGTCCTTTAACTCTTATCACCATTTCTAGTCTAGTTTCATGGTCACAGTTGCAGGCCTTATAATAACTCGTTTCTGTTCGCTGTTTCCAGTTTGCGAGTCTGGTTCTTGAGCTGCTGTGCTCTGTGGTTCAATGTCGAAGTCTCGTACAAACCCCTTTCCAGGTAAGGGAAGCTAGGGTTTCTAGTTTTAAGTTATGTTTGGCATGTTCTTGAGCTTGTTGATGTTTGTATGGATTGATCGTTGTTTTTGGTGCGTGGAATGTTTTGTGTGATTGCTTGGATTGGAAAATGCATCTGCTGCAGGTGAGATCAGGGGTGAGAATTGGTAATCTCGCCCAAGCGAGTCAGACTCGCCTAAGCGAGTCTGGCGGAGGCTCGCCCAGGCCTTCTCTGCGAGCTGTCACCTAGGCGGGTGGTTCTGGTTTTGAGCGAGAGACTGCCTCGCTCAAATGAGGAGAGCTCGCCTAAGCGAGCTAGCGCGTTTGATCTTTCCCAGTTTTATCGAGCTCTCGCCTAGGCGAAGGGGAGCTCACCCGAGCGAGAGTCCTTCTCGCCTGAGCGAGACCCTTTCGGCCTAAGCGACAAGTTGGGCGAGGGTACGCTCTAGTTTGGTGTTTCCTTCCCTGCCCTTTAATGTTTGGCATGTAATTGATGGGGTTATTGTATAATGGCATGAAGGGTATAATATGCATGAGTGGGAGGGTGTATGAGTTATGAATGACAAACTTGAATAAATCCTTGGCATGAAATGAGTATGAAATGGTTGGTTGCGAAAGTGGCATGGTAGTGAGATGGATTGAGATTCTAGTTGATGGATGGAGCATGATGAGCTGGTATTGGTTTGACCTGGAACATGAAAGAGGTTGGTTATAAGAGTTGACAAATATGTATGTATATATGCACGATAATTATTAATTAGTTGTTTGATTATGTTTGGTTTGTGGTCAGTGCATAATTCCTTGAAATCTCTATGTAAGATTCTAGGGTCGTGCTTTAGGCGTCGGGACGTAATTCCACGATCCCTGTTAGTGGGTGTCCATGGTGGTGCCCCATCTATATAACTTGGTAAGGATTCAAGGTAAGGATTGCATCCTGACACTCTAAGGAGTTAGTTAGTCTCACTTAGAGCAGACTGACTCCTGTGGTGAGAGTAGTAGGAGGCCTGAAATTCATTAAGGGCTAACCTTGTGTGTGAGGGAAATTGATTCATTGTAACACTTGTAACACATAGCTTGGGGTGAGCAGCTCGTGGTACTAACTGAGTCATTTAAAAAAATTAAAGTGCAATTGAAAAAAAAGTTAAAGGGATGTAAACTTTAAATTTTCCAAAATAAGAGTAAGCAATTAATTAAGCCTATATAAAATATGTAAGTGCCTGCAACCATGAGATGTTTAGAATAAACAAATATTCATGTAAGGAAAATATAGCTTGTTTTTTGTTCTTTATAATTTCAAATCAATGACCTCAGTGCACCAACTTTTTAAAATATATGGTTTAAATTTTTTATATTTAAATTTAATGTTTAGTGCCTTCTTTTACCGCCACAAAAATTTAATTTAAATTTTCTTTTTCCTAACTTTAAATTTAGTGGCATTTTCTATCATCATATGTTTAATAAATTTGCCTTAAATCTAAAACCAACATATATATTATATATAAATAGCTGTGAATTAAATCTTTTTGAAAACAAAATAGAATGTAAAACGTTATTGTTATGATTTTAAATAATGATTTAAAATTGTTAACGTGTTGAAAATTGTTACTATTATAAATAATTACACCCGCCTTGATCACGATCGAAAAACGCTCTAAACTTTAGACTAAGGTTTTTATATTTTCAAGTCACGATTTTATGTTATTTGTATAAGTGATATTTGTTCTAGTAAATTAATATAAAAAATTAAATTTATACATTTTTTTAAATTGAAGGATTAATTATTCAACTTTTAAAGTATAGGTATGGAAACCAAATTTAACGAAAAGTACTTATACCAGAAACACATATTTAACATATATGTAATTGTTATTAGTAATGAAAATACTCAGGTGAGTGATTCTTGATCATTAATCGTTCTGAGTTACTCTGAAACTACTAAGCTTAAGGTTGGCTCAAAGCACAAAAACCCATGGCCCATTAACCAAACGTGATTCTTCAAATACGTGTGTATTTTACGTTATCTTGAGCATTGATAATGTATTTCACACCCCATTTGCTTTGAAAATATGTTTTTTGATAATTAAAGGACCAAAGTTTTTCTTTTTGTGCATTGATCATTGTGTGTTCATGATTTTGGATGGAAAATGATATAGTAACTACAAAAAATATTGGTTTTACCCACGGGAAGAAAGTGTTCGTATTTTGTAACATTCCGGTCGGATATTACTGAAATAAATAATAAAATAACAATTTACAAAAAAAAGTACCTCATTTATTGTTCAACCATTTCCCTAAAACACGGGAAATTTAAAAAAAATATTAAACATTAATAGTCCAAATATTCTAAAATTCGCCTTTACAATATAAAAAATCCAAAGCCATGAAAACAGTAATTAAATTACAGAATTTAAAAATAAAGTCTTTATAAGTAAATCCCCTGTACTCTACTCTCACACTCCGCCTCTAAGCATCTCCTAGCTCCCCTGCAACATCATCTGCTCCCGGATAATAAATTACCCAATCATCACCACACACAAACAGATAGGGTGAGCTATGCACATAAACATAATTAAATATGAAATAAATCCCAGCCAGTAAATAATTATTTATTTATTTCCAAAAACACCCAATTTCCCACGCTCATAACCAATATGAGTTCATGCATGTACTCTAAATTTGGGATCTCATGTGCTTCCACGAACCTCCTCGCTCGTGGTCCAACCTACAAGCCTATCCCGCTTGTAAACCTGCTTCATGGACTCTCACGCCCATTCATCCGAACTCCTCGCTCGGACCCGAACACGCATACCCACCTTTCCTACTATGAACTCCCTCGCTCATAGTATTCTCAAGTTGAGCATAAGATGAACTCCCTCGCTCACTTATCCCAAAGAGAGTACCTCCGGTGAAATAATTTGTTCATATTTCACATGCGGTCCACCCATCACGAACTCCTCGCTCACGACTCTAACCAAGCACATCCCAAATCCTAAGGACTTAGTCCTTCAAGTCCAAACACCAAAAACACATGTATATAACTTCCTATAGTCTAGAACATACCAAGCAACCAGTCCAAATAGTGCGTACAACTTGGCTTCTCGCCATTCTCGCTTAAGCCATGTGCCTTCGCCCAAGCAAGCGCCTTAGTCTCGCCTAAGCTGAATCACCTCGCCTGAGCGAGCGTGAAATAGTGGCTTCCCCACATCATCTCGCTTAGGCAAGCTCTTCTCGCCTAAGCGAGACTTCATTTGCTAAAAAACACACAACTCCTTGCCTGGACAAGGATTCGCGCTCAACACACACAGGTCTCATCGCGACCTCGCTAAGGCGAGCCACTCTCGCCTGACTGAGTGAACGTGTCGCTCAACCCAAAACTTTGTCGCCTGAGCGAAAAGCTCAAACCAAACTTCTGAATGAACTCCTACAACTCTCGCCTAGGCGAGAGGGACTCGCTTGGGCGATATTTGCAAAGTTTGGCCACTGCTCATGCACATAATTCACCAAAACCACTCCAATTTACAATGTAATCATTCTCATTCAATCGGTTTCTTCTATCAAACCATAAGAACAAACTTTAAACATGTTTGAATCCCCAAAACGCAAGGTCTGGTCATAAACAACAACAGTAGTACCAAAACCCTCATCCAATTCATATAAAACACCCAAGAGCTTTGTACACAACATCCAATTCACCAATTCTCAATCATAGTGCACATAATGCGAAATTCATACAACACAAAATTTAATTGATAATACAATGACATAGAACCATGCACAAATCATGTAATTTAGGCACACAAGGGACAGCTCCCCTAACCTGGACTTCTTGCAAAAATTGTAATCTTATAGCTCTTCTTCTTGCCCCAAACGAATTTCCCCTTAGTGCTCCCACAGAAACCCTATTTTCACCTCAATTTTGCCTTTAATAAGTGTCTTAATAGGGGGTTTAAGTGCCAAAACGAAAATACCCTTAATGAGGTGTTAATTGCTATTCAAGAGCCATCATTTGGTGGTTTTTCAACCCCTATTGGCTCTGTCTTCTGCTAAGTTTTCTTTGCCTCTTCACATTCAAGCCACAACTAATCATTAGCAAAAAGAGAGTCAGATTTGGGTCACCAAGGTTCGAACCCGTAACATGCTTATCATTAAATCAGTGCACAACCACTCAAGCAATTTATGTTTCATGATAATTCACATCAGTATAGGGTTACATTACCACTCTCATGCTCATACATATTATTAAAATTAATAATAAAACAACAACACATAATTGGCATACATAGGACTCGAACCCAAATCCTCTCACACAACCAAAGTACTCTCAACCACTTGATCTAATACTTTTCCAGATCACATCAAACAATATTTAATGCCATAAAGGCTCCTACCACCAGCATTTATTAATTAATTAATTTTCACGGGTCTAACATTCCCCCCACCTTGAAAAGTTTTTGTCCTCAAAAAATAGGACTTACCAGCAAACAGGAAAGGACAAGACTTCCTCATGAGATCCTCCATCTCCCAAGTCATCTCCTAGGTTGCCTCGTCCTAGAGAACCTTAACAGTCCGAATCTCCTTCCCTCTGAGTTGTTTGACCTCATAATCCAAAATTCTCACCGGTCTAACTCCCATAGTCAGATCCTCACGCACCTGGACATCATACTGCTCCAACACATGAGTAGGATCTGCCACGTACTTCCTAAACTGTGATATATGGAAGACGTTGTGCAAATTTGCCAATTGAGGTGGTAAGGTAATCTCATACGCTGCTGGTCCGATTCTCCTCGTAATCTGGTATGGTCCAATGAATCTAGGAGTTAGCTTCCTCGACTTGAGAGCTCTCCCTATACCTATTGTCGGGGTAACCCTGAGAAATACATGATCACCCGCCTCAAACTCAAGAGGCCTCCTCCTCTTATCTGCATAAGACTTCTGTCGACTCTGAGTCGCACGCATACGATCATGTATCACCTTCACTTTCTTAGTGGTTTGCTGCAAGAATTCTGGCCCAAGCACCACTGACTCCCCATCCTGCTGCCAACACAACGGAGTCCTGCATCTCCTACCATACAATTACCATACAATGCCTCGTATGGTGCCATCTCGATGCTGGAATGGTAGCTATTATTGTACGTGAACTCCACCAATGGCAACATGTCACTCTACGTACCCAGGTGATCTAACACACAAGTCCTCAACAAGTCCTCCAACGCCTGTATGGTTCTCTCAGACTGTCCATCCGTCTGAAGGTGATAAGTTGGGCTCATTCTCAACTTTGTGCCCAGTGCTGCTTGCAGGGATTGCTAGAACCTCAATGTAAATCTCGGATCTCTATCTGATATGATACTCGTAGGCACACCATGTAACCTGACTATCTCCCTAACATACAACTCTACCAGTTTATCTAGTGACATCTTTTGATTGTTTCATAGAAAGTGTGCGCACTTCGTTAATCTATCCACTATTACCCAAATGGAATCATGCCCCTCACTGACCTTGGCAGGTGTGTAACAAAATCCATGGAAATGTTGTCCCATTTCCACTGAGGAATATCAAGAGGCTCCATCGTACCACCCGGCCTTTGATGCTCGATCTTTGCTTTTTGGCACACTAAGCAAGATGCTACATAATCTGCCACATCAGTTTTCATGCCAGTCCACCAGAAGGTCGCCTTCAGGTCTTTATACATCTTAGTCATACCTGGGTGTATGCTAAGACAACTCTTATGCCCTTCCTCCAAGAGCATTTTTCTTAGTACAGGGCTTCTAGGTACACAAGCCCTCTCCCTGAAATGTAGGATGCCATCCTTATCCATCCTAAGATCCTTTCTCTTATTAGTGCCCAACTCGCCAATAATCTGTTGCAGCTCCTGGTCTTTACCCTGTTCCACTCAGACCTCATCTAGAAACTCGTTGGTGATTCTCAACATACTACACTGTATAGTACCTACGCCTATATTTAGTCCCAGATTCATATCCCGCAGCTTTTCTATCAACTCTAACTCCTTAATCATCATGGCTGACACATAGATTCTCTTCCTGCTTAGGGCGTCCGCTGCGACATTAGCTTTACCAGGATGGTATAACAAATCAAAGTCGTAATCCTTCAATTATTCTATCCAACGCCTCTGCCTCATATTCAGCTCTTTCTGATAAAACAAATATTTCAAACTTTTGTGATCACTGAATACTTGAAATTGTGCTCCATACAAATAATGCCTCCAAGTCTTGAGGGCAAAGACTGCGGCTGCTAGCTCCAAGTCATGTGTAGGGTAGTTCTTCTCATGTACCTTCAGCTGACGAGATGCATAGGCGACTGGCTGTTTCTCCTACATTAGCACACACCCTAGGCCCAGATATGAGGCATCACAGTATACCTCAAACGTCTTAGTCGGTTCTGGAATAACAAACATCGATGTAGTCGTCAACCTTCTCTTCATGGCCTCAAAGCAAGCTTCACATTCATCGGTCCAAGCAAAAGGCTAATCCTTTCTAGTGAGTTGTGCCAATGGGCTCACCCTCTTGGAGAAACCCTCCACAAATCTCTTGTAATAGCCTGCCAGACCCAAGAAGCTCCTCACCTCTATAATGGTCTGTGGTCTCTCCCACTTTACCACCGCTTCAATCTTGGCTGGGTCCACTACTATCCCATGGGTCGATATTACATGACCCAAGAACTGTACCTCATCCAACCAAAATTCACACTTCGACAGTTTGCCATATAGTTGATGCCTCTGAGAATTTCCAACACCACTCTCAGGTGCTCTGCGTGTTCTTCCCGGCTCTCAGAATATATGAGTATGTCATCAATAAATACAACGACAAAGTGATCCAAGTACGGACGAAAAATTTTGTTCATGTAATTTATAAAGATCGCAGGAGTATTTGTCACCTCAAACAACATCACCACATATTCATAATGCCCGTAGCGTGACCTGAAGCCGTCTTTTGCACATCCTCTGGCTTGACCAAGATCTGATGATACCTAGACCTCAAGTCAATTTTTGAGAACACTGCGGCTCCCTTCAGCTGATCTAATAAATCATCGATCCTCGGTAATGGATACTTATTCTTTATGGTCAGCTTATTCAATTGTCGATAATCAACACACAATCTGGAACTACCATCCTTTTTCTTCACTAGTAATATCGGTGCTCCCCATGGTGATGCACTCGGTCTGATGAACTTCTTTTCAAGCAGGTCTTCAATCTACTTCTTTAGTTCTGCTAACTCGACTAGCACCATTCTGTATAGTGCCATAGAAACTAATCTAGGTCCAGGGATGATATCAATAGCGAAATCCACATCCCTACTCGGTAGCAGTTTTGGAATCTCGTTTGGGAAGACATCAACATACTTATCCACCACAGGTATGCTTCTAATCTGCTTAGTTGTGCTCTTCTTCTCTCCTTGAGCCACTATCATGAAGCAAGTAGCTCCGGCTTCTACCTCCTTAATCGCCTTTTGAGCTGATATCAACTCCAGCCCCAAGGTCTCTGGAAAAATCACACTGCGTCGTCCGTAATCTATAACAATCTGATTGCTTGACAGCCAATCCATTCCCAGAATTACGTCCAAGCCCTCCATTGGCAAGCAGATGAGATTCACTTTGAACCTGCGGCCCACCACTTCCATTAAACACCCTACACAGACCAAACTGGTAACCACCTGACCTGGAGATGGAGTTGAAACCAGCAACTCACAATCCCAGTCATGTTTCTCCAAGCTCAGTTTTGACACACATGCATCAGAAATAAAAGAATGCGTTGCTTCGGAATCAAACAACACCAACACTGATTTACCAAACAATACACAAGGCTCAAGTATAAGATTACCCGACTGTGTAGCCTCTGTGGTGGTCAGGGCAAAGACTCTACCAGCAGCTCTAGGTCTCTCTGATACTATAGCTGGTGGTTTCTTTGCCGCATTGGTCTTCTTATCTTGGCACTGGTTAGCAAAATGCCCCACCTGATCACATATGAAACAACGATAACTACTCACTTGTCCATCGGTTTGACTCTTCAACTCAGGACAGTTTCTCTTCAAGTGCGCTCCCCCACATTGGAAGCATTTAAAATCTCCCGAGGTAGTAGGAGGACGACTATATGGCTTTTTCATTTGTCTAGCCTCGACGACATTCCTCTGATGTCGTACAACTGGACCAGGGCCCTTCTCTAGGTGCTCAGCACTCTTGGCATGTTCTACCAAGACTGGAAATTTTCTCTCCCTCAAAGGTGTTACCACCTTCTTCAGCTCATGTTTGAGTCCTCGCTCAAACTTTAAACATCTCCATTCCTTGATAATTGTTTACAAGTAATATCTCGCCAGGTGCCTAAATTTGTTCACATATTCCTGCACAGTCATGTCTCCTTGTTGCAGTGCAAGGAATTCAGCCTCCTTGTCCTGTCGAGCCGTATTTGGGAAGTATTTTTCCAGGAAGCGTGTCCTGAAGCTAGCACAATCCACCTATTCTTCTCGGGTTTTCATCTGTTATTGCATTTCTGCCCACCAATATTCAGCATCATCATTCAGCAGATAGGTGGCAAAAAGAAGCTTCTGCTCATTCGCACAGTTCATCACATTAAAAATCTTCTCACATTTGCAGAGCCATGCATCCACTTCATTGGGAGAGGCTTTGCCAGTGAACTTTGCTGGCTTGTGTCGTAGAAAGTCCCCCACAGTCAGCACCCTGACTGGTGCAATCGCGATTCTAGGCTGAGCTGTTACAGGCGGATGCATCGCATCCACCATCCGATGGATGGCCTCCGCGATGTCATCAGCTTCGTTTCCATTCCTTCTCCTCTAGTTAGCAGCCATAGCCTGGATACGCCACATTCAACTGTTAAGAATCAATTGACTTGGTTAAGCAAAGCCACTCACTCATTTACAACATTCAATTCAATCACACAAACAATCAATCGATAAGCTCACTCCCCAAAAGCCCCAAAATATTTAAAATAATTTCAAAACTTTTGCTCTGATACCAACTGTAACATCCTGGTAGGATATTACTTAAATAAATAATAAAATAACAATTTACAACAAAAAGTACCTCATTTATTGTCCAACCATTTCCCTAAAACATGGGAAATTTTTAAAAAAAAAGTTTAAACATTAATAGTCCAAATATTCTAAAATTCGCCTTTACAATATAAAAAATCCAAAGCCATGAAAACTGTAATTAAATTATAGAATTTAAAAATAAAGTCTTCATAATTAAATCCCTTGTACTTTGCTCCCACACTCCGCCTCTAAGCATCTCTTGGCTCACCTACAACATCATCTAATCTCGGATAATAAATTACCCGATCATCGCCACACACAAACAGATAGGGTGAGCTATACACATAAACATAATTAAATATGAAATAAATCTCAGCCAGTAAATAATTATTTATTTATTTCCAAAAACACCCAATTTCCCACGCTCATAACCAATATGAGTTCATGCATGTACTCTAAATCTGGGATTTCATGTGCTTCCACGACCCTCCTGTAAGACCCGTGAAAATTAATTAATTAAATAATTAATTAATTAATAAATGCGGGTAGAAAGCGCCTTTGTGGCATTAATTATTATTTAATGTGATGTGGGAAAGTACTAGCTCAAGTGGTTGAGAGTACTTTGATTATGTGAGAGGACTTGGGTTTGAGTCCTATGTATGTCAACTATGTGTTGTTGTTTTATTATTGATTTTTAATATATGTATGAATATGGAATTGGTATTGTAAACTTATCATGATTGGAGGGTATCACTAACATGACTTGGTTGAATTGGTTATGCACTTGAATGGTGACTAAGTGGTCATGGGTTCAAACTTGGTTGGGAATGAAATTGGAACTTTATTTTTTTAAAGTGTAGTTTTGGAGGGAATATGAGAGGGCAAAAGAAAACCTAGCAGGGGAAGACAAGAGGGGCTAGAAAACATCCTATAATGACCCCTAAATGAGAATTAAACACACTAAAAAGCCCAATTTCGTTTTAGTTTTAAAACCCATCATAAAGACACCTATAAAAGCCAACTTTTAGGTAGAGGGAAGGGTTTTGGCAGTGTGGTGAACTGGTATAGAGAGGAGCACGAGATTGAGAGTGTAGTTGAGTTTTGGGTGTGCAAGGGCTAAAGCAAGAAGGCAATTGTGAATCAAGGGTCCTGTCTTTCTCAACTTTAATCAATAATTTCAGGTTAGAGGAGCTGTCTTTGTGCATGTAAATTCGCTGATTTGTGTGCTATGATTCTCGAATTATTGGCTTTCTCACATGAATTCTGAATGTTGTACATTTTCGTATCCTATGTACTGTGAATGTAAATTGGTTGGTTTGACATTTGGGTGCAAAGTCTTTTGTGCTTATATTGGGTATAATGAGGGTTTTGGTATGGAATTTGGTAAGGAGGACTCAATCTCGAATTGGGTTAATATGAATGGATGAAATGACATGATTGATGTTTGCTAGCCATTGTTTTATGCTGAACAATGATCGAATTCTGTTTTGGTATGTTTTGTGGTGTGAATTGGGCAAGGTTGGGGTGGATTGAGTGCGTGAACAGACTTGAAACCCTGCAAGTCTCGCCCAAGCGGGTTCACCTCGCCTAAGCGAGAGTTGTAGAGTCTCACTTTGGGTTCTGGTTCGTAGTTCTCACCTAGGCGACTAGGAAAATGGTTGAGCGACCTTGTCTCTCGCTCAGGCGAGAGGCACTCGCCTAAGCAAGGTTACGAGAAAACCTGGGAGTTTTGAGCGCGATATCTCGCCCAGGCGAGAGGTTTTAAGTTCTGAGCGATGGACACTCTCGCCTAGGCAAGAGTGGCTCGCCTAAGCGAGTTCTCGAAGTGCAATGGTGATTTTTTTTGTCGAATACTCGTCTAGGCGAGGTTTGTATGTTGTTTGAGCGAAGGTGTGACTCGCCCAGGCGAGAGGATCTCGCCTAAGCGAGATAACGTGATGATGCCATTGTTTTAAACTCGCTCAAGCGAGGTGAGCTAGCCCAAGCAAGACTGAGGGCTTAGCTTGGGCGAGAGTCCCTGGCTTAAGAAAGTTTATGCGAATTATTATGTTTGTATGTGCTTGTGTGTGTTAGTTTGGCTACTTTTTCCTAAGTATAGGAAGTATATGCATGTGGTGTGGTGTTTGGGCTTGAAGGACTAAGTCCAATAGGGGTCTGAAATGTGCTTGATGGTTGGACACATGATGGGCATGGAACTGGTTGAGTTCCCGTCGGCTACTAATGGGCGAGGAGTCCTTAGTATGGTGATTACATGTGTCGGGCGCATGATGGGCAATGAACGGTTATGTTCCCATCGGCTACTATTGGGCGAGGAGTCCATAGTATGGTGATTGCGTGCGTGCCAGGGTCCAAGTTATGAGGCTCTGATGGTTTACTATAGGCAAGGAGTCTGTAGGGCAGGACTATGAGCGGGATAGGCTCATAGGGTTGGACCACGAATGAGTTAGTTTCGTGGGAGCACAGTGGAGTCCCAAGACCTAGTTCATGTATATGACTCATGAAGGACTATGAGGTCATGGTTGGGTAATTCTCAAAGCATGAAATTTTAGTTATGTTATTTTGGGATGGGACATATTTATTTCATGTATCTGTTTTATATATTGCACATAGCTCACCCTTTCTGTGTGTGTGTGGCGATGATCGGATAACTCGTTAACCGGGAGCAGATGATGTGACAGGTGAGCCAGGAGATGCATAGACTCGGAGCGAGGGATAGCATGGAAATTTTGTATATAATTGTTATTTTGGTTTTTGAGATAACTTTGTAATTTCTTTTAGGAGCCATTTGAATATTACTTTAGTTTTGTAATTATGGACTCTTGTTTTTTTATTACATTGTATTAAAGTTTTAAATTTCCCGTGTTTTTTGGGGAAATGGTATTATATTAAATGAGGCATTTATTTTTATTTCTTATTTTATATATTAAATATTAGTAATATTCCTTAGGGATGTTACACCTCCTCGCTCGTGGTCCAACCTACAAGCCTATCCTGCTTGTAGTCCTGCTTCACGGACTCTCACGCCCATTCATCCGAACTCCTCGCTCGGACCCGGACACGCATACCCACCTTTTCTACTATGAACTCCCTCGCTCATAGCATTCTCAAGTTGAGCATAAGATGAACTCCCTCGCTCATAGCATTCTCAAGTTGAGCATAAGATGAACTCCCTCGCTCACTTATCCCAACGAGAGTACCTCCGGTGAAATAATTTGTTCATATTTCGCATGCGGTCCACCCATCACGAACTCCTCACTCACAACTCTAACCAAGCACATCCCAAATCCAAAGGACTTAGTCCTTCAAGTCCAAATACCACAAACACATGCATATAACTTCCTATAGTCTAGAACATACAAAGCAACCAATCCAAACAGTGCGTACAACTTGGCTTCTCGCCATTCTCGCTTAAGCCATGTGCCTTCGCCCAAGCAAGCGCCTTAGTCTCGCCGAAGCTGAATCACCTCGCCTAACCGAGCGTGAAAGAGTGGCTTCCCCACATCATCTCGCTTAGGCGAGCTCTTCTCGCCTGAGCGAGACATTGTTCGCTCAAAAACACACAACTCCTCACCTGGACGAGGATTCGCTCTGAACACACACAGGTCTCATCACGACCTCGCTAAGGCGAGACACTCTCGCCTGAGCGAGTGAACGTGTCGCTCATCCCCAAACTTTGTCGCCTGAGCGAAAAGCTCGAACCAAACTCTTGAATGAACTCCTATAACTCTCGCCTAGGCGAGAGGGACTCGCTTGTGTGAAACTTGTAGAGTTTCGCCATTGCTCATGCACACAATTCACCAAAACCATGCCAATTTACAATGTAATCATTCTCATTCAATCGGTTTCTTCAATCAAACCATAAGAACAAACTTTAAACATGTTTGAATCCCCAGAACGCAAGGTCTGGTCATAAACAACAACAACAGTACCAACACCCTCATCCAATTCATATCAAACACCCAAGAGCTTTGTACACAACATCCAATCCACCAATTCTCAATCACAGTGCACATAATGTGAAATTCATACAACACAAAATTCAATTTCCCCTTGGACTTATCATCAAATGAGTGCGCAACCACTCAAGCAATTTATGTTTCATGATAATTCACATCAATATAGGGTTACATTACCACTCCCATGCTCATACATATTATTAAAATTAATAATAAAACAACAACACATAATTGGCATACATAGGACTTGAACCCAAGTCCTCTCACACAACCAAAGTACTCTTAACCACTTGAGCTAATACTTTTCCACATCACATCAAACAATATTTAATGCCATAAAGGCTCCTACCACTAGCATTTATTAATTAATTAATTAATTTTCACGGGTCTTACATATTTCGTGTTGTTTATGCAACTTTGGTGGAAAGGAGACATTTTTGTTTCCCTTTTTGGAGAATATTTGATAAGGCTTACATATTTTTTGTTTCCCTTTTTGGTATAGTGTTGTTGAACATCGAATGAGGAAGATAGAAAATAGTCATTCTGAAGCAGAATCTCAAGGATTGGTCTTTTTCCTGCTCCTGTGGCGCTACATTGTTGAAAAGGTAAGCAAAGCTATTGTTGAGCCCAGCCCATTGCGGGATAGTGGGCTAAGGTTTTCAAAAGACTTAACGTAATATAATTTTTTTTTTTTTGTTATTAGAAGTGATTTATTGGATATTGGTTTGCAAGGTTGATTTGTTATAGGAACTAAGATTGGTTTGTAACGCATTGGTTTGAATGTACGTAAGGTAGGAATGAAAATATTTGCTAACCTGTTGGTTTTTAAGTCCTAGGCCAGGGTATTATTGTTGCACACACGATGTCCTGTTTGCTTGAGTTGGGGATGGGTGCTATGGATTGTGAATAGTTAATGAGTTGGGATTGTATATGTACAGTTTTTGCACACTAGAGTTCGTAATCACTTTATTACTTCATCATGTATCACTTTCATTGGTTTGAGTTTAGGTAAGTTGGGAAAAAAATATTTGCTAATATGTTAGTTGTTAAGTGCTAAGCCAAGGTATTGTTTTTGCACATATGATGTCCAGTTTGGTTGAGTTAGGGATGGGTGATATGGATTGTGAATTGTTAATGAGTTGGCATTAATTAGTCTAAAAATTTGGATGGTTTACCATGTGAAAGGAAGTCTAAAAATTTGTAGCAAACTTCTTAGTTAATTAATTAGTTTGTGGCTTGAAAGGAGGGTGGGTTTTTAATAAATAATAAAGTTGTTCGTTTATCTTTATTGGATGTTTGTTTGGGACTTGGTTTAAGGGTTCATGGTGAGAGTATTAACTTAGATGAGGTTAGTGTGCATAGCGAGTGTAAGAAATTATCTAATAACGAAAGTGTTGATGTTGACATGGTATATGATTTTCTAGTAAGATGTAGGGATGAAGTTATAATGGAGGATTATTGTAGGCTTTATATTTTATTAGCAATATCCGAGTTCATTTGTCCAAGTTGCAAGGGAATAGTTTTCCCCATTTTTTTTACCAATGTGGATGACTTTAGTAGTCTTGGAAAATACAATTAGGGTGGACTTGTTTATGAATACTTAGTTCAAAGCATATGCAATGCATCCATGTTCTTAATGGAGAAAGCAAAGAAGAGACACTTCCACATTGTTTGTTGTGTCTATTTGTTATAGGTAATTCGTAATGAATTCCTTTGAATTAAAATTTGGTTTGTTTGAAATAAGAATAAATGTATTGAGTTAATTTTTTTGTCGTTTGACCACTTCTTGATTCCAAAATGTAATATTGGAAAATCAAGCACAAAGTTCCCTCGAGTATTGCAATGGATGGATATGAAAGTGGCAGAGGACAAAATTACTACTGCTTTGAATAAGAACAAGGTATGAAACTAGATTTTGTATGAGTAGTTAGTTGTAGTTATTGATTTTTATTTTTGAATTTTTTATTTGGGTAATGTTTCAGGTTGTCATGGATGTTGGTGTATCAAACTTTGAGCTTTCTCATCCTTTTATGAAGAAAGCTTTTGATAAATAAGGTACAGGATTTGAGGAACACTTAAGAATAAAAGTAGATAAACAAGATGTAGAGATTTTGGAATTGCGGAAGGTAGTGGTAGAGTTTAAAGCAATAATGAATTATACGAGGAATAACAATTTGAAACAATAGGTTCGAGCAGAAGTATATGAATATGTAGGAGACAAACACTTTGATAAATACAAGCAGCAGAATAGGTGTGGATTTGTTGAAAGTACTCCTCAGCAACAACAAGGGCAAGAGGTTGGTGGGCACCTTGACAGGGAGCATGCGCAAAGCCGTAATTTGTACCAGCAATTGAAGGATGAACCGAGGAAGCGTGTCAAGAGTCAAGCAATACGAACTCCATTTGTGACTTACACAAGGAGGAAGTGGATTACTTAGAAGTTGTTGCATCTTTGTAGTGATGTTAGAATTTACTTTCATTTATGTGAACAGTGTGATACATTTCTGCTTCTTGTTTTGATTTAAGTTGTGGATTAATTTTGAAATTATAAAAGTGATGTTTGGAACACCAATTTTTATATTATTATTGATTGGTTAATTCCCCTTACTATTTGGTTGTTATTTGTGTATTGTATTGAACTAAGTTAATGGATTGAAATCATTTTGTTTGACTCCTGTTTTATGTTGAAGTGCGCATTTTATAAATATGTGTCCAGGTTAAAGGGTTAAATTCACGTATGGAACAATGGCTAGTAGATCAGGATTGTGATCAACTACTCCACTCTCCATTACCTTTTCTTCCTTCAAGAAGGCATGTGGCACTTTAGAAAGGGACGCATGGGCTTTGTCATGACTTATCTGCACCAAAATTTATTGGTGTTACAACCTTCCTAATAAAACAAAAAATGTTGAAATGCACACACTAGTGGATCAAAAGTGTTGTCAGCTTCTAGATCATCTAACTGTTGGGAAACAAAGGCCAGTGCCTCAACAATTATCGCAACATCGTCACATAAAGTTGCATCATCAACAACCTTCTACTCATTGTCAATTTCTTCTTCTTCTTAAGTAGTTTGGGCAACTTCAGCAATGATTCCAGGTTCAGCGCACAGGGCTGCTTCAACAAATCTGGCACCTTCACCACTGATGGCAATTGCAGCACTAATGGCAGGGCCAATACTGATTGTAGCTGCAGAAGTGAATGAAGCTCCAATAGTTGTTGTAGCTCCAACAATGGTGGCAACTTCAACACTTGTTGTCCTTAGAGCAAAGTTATCTCCTTAATGCCAAATTGTGTTGCTTCAGCACTTCCATCACCTTTAACACTTTTAGACGCAACTATTGCGCCAATGTCGTCACTATACAATGCTAATGCTCCACAAATTTCAACAACTTCAACAATTGTAGTTGTTGCACCAGGCAACATCTGTTCACTGTCAATTGGCGTTGATTCACCAATTCTAGGGGGTTCTGGACCACCACTATTGTTAGACTGAATGTGGCCCTCCTCAGGATTAATTTCTGGACCATCATTTCTTCCATCACTTACCTCAACTGCATCAAAAGCAGCATTGTGGTCCTCATGACATCCTTCTGCTGCAGTTATGCTGTAAAAATCTATTTTCATCAACTCCAATTCTTGTTTCAATTCCAGCAACAACCTAACATTAACATTCAATTTGTACAACAAATCTATTTTCTTTTTATTTTCCACTGGACGTGCCTCATCAACCAAGATAGGAAGGTTCATTTACTCCTAAGTTAACCCCCAATCCAATTGAACCTACAACAACACACAGTTGGGTTCTAAATCCCAAGTCAAATTTATCAGGAAACAAAAATAATAAAATAGTTTTTCATATAACATATCATGGATTTACAGTTCAAAACACATGGGTTCGTAGTTAAATGCATTGAAGGCATATTAAAGTTGCTGTTGTCAAATTACAACCACTACAATATGTGCAAATAATATTACATAGGCTCACAAATATCTAGTGTTATACAACCAAATACTTTATTTTGTACAACTTCAAAGAAAGTAATTGTTAGGTGAAAAATGGCAAGTGCACCGATCGCATGTAGCAAGTAATAAATATTGTTCTCTCCAAAGGGACTTGTGCAACACATGACAACTCTCACAATTCACAACTCAAATAGATAACAAAGCTCACAAAAACACAAAGAAACTCTTTTTGGTATTTTATCAAACAATTGGTGTGCAACAAAAATTTAACACAGATTATATACAATTGTTAAGACTAAATTTCATTCACTTTATTCTCATGCATTCACAAACATCTAATTCCAATTTCATGCCAAATTTAACTCACAAAAATACTCAAATCCTATTCCTAGCAACTTTGAGTCTATGATAACTCATCAAGTTCCAATTCCTTGAATCCTCAACAAGTCAAATCATGTATTAAGTTCAAGAGTCTTAAGATTACTAATGAATCATGTTCTATCCCTAGATACAAGCTCCATTAGGCATTGAATTTCAGTTTTAGGTTCAAAAGACACTTTCCAACACCTCAAGAGAAGATGCAAGCCCTCTCCCAAGGTTCTTAGCAGTTGCTCCATGCTCCAATTGTGCCTCCCCTTTGCATCAACACCTCTAATTCTCGTAACCCATCTTCCTCTCCAACCCGAAAAGGGGGAAAACCCCCATGAACGGAGGAGAAGACCCAAGGAGAAGTGGGAGAGCTTCCTAACAACCCTAGCAACCTCCAAGAGGCTCTTTAAGCACCCAAAAGTGTTTCTCTATTGTACAAAATGAGGAATAGTCCAAACCCTCATGAGAAACAAGATTAAAAACCCATTTTGTGACATGTCAACGAGCCACCGCTCAACCTTGAGTTCTTGCTTGTTTTCTTCCACCATAAATGCTTCCTATTAACTTATTTAACACACTTACAATAGAGATTAGAGGCAAAACAAGCATAAAATAACTAAAACACAAAACAATACAAAACACACTAAACTTGAGGCTATAACAAGATAAAAACTAGGAAAAAGTTGATTTATTTATGACAATAAACACATAAAAAGAGGTAAAAATGGACATTATTAATAATACACTCAATATATTCCACTAATGCAATGCCACATTATTCTAAGTGCTAAACAATTAAATGCTAAACTTAGACTTCCAATTTCTAAACTACAACTGTCATAGTTTTCTAGATTACCTAATGTGCAAATCAATACCATTGAGTTGGCAATTATACACTGCATACTTAGCATATAAATTCTTTTGGGGGGTTCTTCTCACTCATAAATATATTTCAATTAAATGCATAAATATATATAACATAACACACCTGATATCAAAAACAACATCATCGCTCGCTAACTCAACCCCAAACATATACTAACATATGAACAATTTAACTTCACCAACTACTTCCTTATTTGGATGAATTCCCCGTTGGGAACCCATCGACTAAGGACCTCCCTTAGCAAGGCATAGTTGATACTCAGCTCCATCTTTAGCCGAATGGAAGAAGAAAAATGTGTTAATTCAAGTCTTGCATGATGAGTACTGCTCAGTAGTGCATTTGCTTCAACTATGTATTTGGTTTGGCATTTATTCTCGGTGAGAACATAAAAAAATGCAAAGAATTCACCTTACAATAACCACAAATGTAAACAATATAAAAAATCTAACAATTTAATGCATAAATTCATTATTTAAGTTACCTCCTTCTTATTAGAAGCTTTCACATCAGTCATAGATGCTTTCTTTCTACTCCCTGATGGTTTTGCTTTAATCACATCCTTCTTCACATTTTCTGCGAAAGAGTTTCTTTTTCATTTGCCAACCATTTCCCTTTGAACAAAAATCAAATCAGTAACATATTCACCTTCCAACAAAAACCACTTTTTACCTCCCCACTTTTTACCCTAGCGTCGTCCTCAGCCCCAAATCCCACTAAGCTTCGCTCCTTTGTCGCCTCACTCCTTCCTCTGTCTCGTCGTGGTGCCATTCTTGTTTGCTCTCTCCATAGTTCTTCTTCTCGTCCTCCTTGAACACATATTTAACAAGTAAATTGGTCTTCCTCTTCCTCTTTGTGATTTGCCGCTTTGCTTGGCATGTATAGATATGTAGAATCTCTATGAGAATAAATGCTTAGTATAATTTAGTTTCGCTATCAAAACTGTGAAACCAAAACCAGAAGTCGACTTTCGTAAGGCATTCAAAATTGGAAGTCGACTTTCGTAAGCCAACATAACCAGAAGTGAACTTCCGTAATTCAAAGCCACCAGAACTAAAGTGGACTTCTGTAATATAGGAAAACGAATTTAAAACCCTATTGGAAGTCGACTTCCATAAGGTTATTAGACACATCACATGTTGACTTCCGGTGATGCAAATTAAAGATGCGCATAGCTTTTCGAAAATGGGCTTTGTTCACCAGATGTCAACTTTCGATGAAGGATTGTTCTGAATGTCAACATCCGATAAATTGTGCTTACGAATTTGGATTTTGATTTCCGGATGAGGACTTCCGGTTATATTTGTTTTTAGATGTGACTTTCTCGTTTCAAATATCGACTTCCGGTTTATTTAATATTTTTTGTTTATTATTTTATTTTTATTTTTATTTTTTATATTTGTGAAATATTTTAATTGTTATATAATTATTTTTTAATCGTAATTAATTTTAATTTTAATTAATTATAATTTTAATATGTTTTTCAATTTGTTAATTATAGACATGGTTAGGACAAGAGGAGCATATGTACATCATGGCGACGCAAGTTCTTCACATGTTGAGGCTCTTAAGCAGGAGCCTAAATGTAGACCTATGATACTTGCTCGGAAAAGAGGTAAGGATCGTCATGGAGATGGTGGTCCATCAGCTCATGGAGAAGCTGGTTCATCAACAGCTCATGGAGAAACTGCTCCATCATCACCAACTCCTGCTGATATTCATGTCGTGTGAAAAAATATCTGCTTAGTCGTAAAATTATTTGTATATACTCCCTCGCACATCTTATTTATAAAAGAAGAGAAATCTAAGATGAAACTCGAATAAAAAAAGTTAAAGGGAGATCTTCCATCCTATTTAATTTTCACCACCTATAACCTAACATTAATATTTAATACCAATTTTTTCAACAATAAAAAATATAAAAAGAAAACAATAATATTCATGAAACCATAAATTAAATATAAAAAATGAATAAATAAAATTAAAAATAAGCATAAATAAATATAAATAAAATAAAAAGTAAATAAATATAAATAAATAGACAAAAATAAAGCATAAATAAATAAAAATAAAATAAAGCATAAATAAATAAAACAAAATTTAATCATAAATAAATAAAGTAAAATAAAACATAAATAAATAAAAATAAATAAGCATAAATAAATAAAAATAAATTAAATCACAAATAAACTAAAACATAATTAAACAAATAAATAAAAATAAAATAAAGCATAAATTAAAAAAGTAAGAATAAATAAATAAAAATAAGAGAAAGCAAAAATAAATAAAACATAAATGAATAAAAATAAAATAAAGAATAAATAAATAAAAATAAAATAAAATAAAGCATAAATAAATGAAAAAAAATTAAGCATAAATAAATAAAATAAAACATAAGTAAATAAAAAAAATTAAGCATAAATAAATAAAAAGAATAAATAAATAAAAATAAAATAAAGCCTAAATAAATTGTAAACCGTAAAAAAATTGGAAGTCGACATCTTGTCAACTACATTTTTGGATATTAACTTCTGGAAGTCTATGGGTATGGACAAAGCACTTCCAAGATAGTTAAATACTGGAAGTAAACATCTAGTTAACTATATTTTCAGATGTCCGTGTGGATATGATTAACATGACTTCCATGAGAGTTAAATATCGAAAGTCGATTTCTGAACAAGAGTAATGATACAATGACACCCAATTTTTACCACTTTCTTGACCACCTGACGTGGCAGCAGCATTTGGATTTAATTTTTTTATTTTTGAACAGAAAAATGAAATTGGCATTCAGAGACAACATTTCCCTGCCAA
>Ga0214544_1000393_pt1 | contig 77487 bp, 58 predicted proteins | sample CNSS3metaG_FD_160074 | JGI IMG/M metagenome (GOLD analysis project Ga0214544, IMG submission 160074) | Root nodule microbial communities from cowpea collected in UCLA plant growth center, Los Angeles, California, USA - CNSS3 | ecosystem: Host-associated > Plants > Roots > Nodule | place: USA...
CAACTTTTGCAAGAGTAAGAGTGGAACCACAAGTCGAAGGTTCCAGAACCAATGAAAGAGAAAAACCTAGTTCTCAAAGGCTAGGAACTCCGGATATGAGATTGGACTAGACTGGGCTAAACTTTTGTGCTTCATTTAGTTTTGCGTATCAGTCAAGTTTCAGGTCTGTGCCTGAGGCCTGGACTAGAAAGCTTTCATGGCGGGGGCAGAAACGAAAGCAGGTACGTATAGAAGAAGGCCCAGAATAGCCAAGCCAAAGGGGTCCAATCAGTTGCGTAATGTCCGGTATCGGGAGTCTTTTAGTAATCCACATATTTGGAACCAAGTGGGGAAGTGAGCTATACTCTAAACTCTAAACGCTGCTCTTCCACCTAGGGGATAGGAAACCTATTCCTTTTAGTCCGATTCGCCTGCCTCGAAGACTGGCATTAGGCCCCTACTGATGAATGATAGGATTGATTCAAAGCAAAGGAAATGGTCCCCTCTCCCCCCTGATGCTAAATCTATTATATACAAAATGTAAGATCAACTTGAAGGAACCCGCGTAAGCGTCGTTTGCCCGTTGCCAATAGGATCGACTTGGGTAGTAAGATTCAATTGTGAGATTAAAAAATACAAAAGTAAGGGGCTGAAAATCTTGGGATTAAAAGGTTGTTCTAAAGGACTGTAAATCCTGTACGGCCATATGACAAGTCATTTGCGAACATTTCGGGAACCTTTGGTGGTCTTTTTGTTCCAAACATCGCATCCAGTATTGCTTGTTCCTTTTTAATTCAAAGAGCTAGCTCATTAGCTATCTGTGAGCGGGGCTTGTTGAAAGCATCTACTCGAGTGTTTTGATAAACTTACCAGTCATCTCAACATTCCAAATTCCTATCTTTCTAGCTAGTAGCCTATTACGTAAACAGCTTTGTCAACTAAGACATATATATACATTGCTTGTACCTGACTGCCAGATATTGTTCCTGTCCTGATTTACGGATTTCTCTTATATGAATGCACGAGCATTCCAAGGTTGTTTACTTACTTGTTAGAGTAAGGACCAACTGTTACTCCGCATTCATTAGCTCTTAAGCCAGTGAATGTGAATTACAGTGAGTAGCAAGCAAGCGAACGGAGCGTAGCATAGTTCGCGAGAAAGCAATGAATGGGATCGGCTTACCCCATTCTTATAGCGGAGAGAGTGGTTTCGTACTGGCTTTCAAGCGACTTTTCTCACTCCCTGGCATGACTACAGAAGAGAGGGAATTCCTACCAGACCAGAGAGGGGTGATTCTCTAACAAAGGAAAGAAAGGAATGACTATCTAAAAAGAGACAGGCTTGCACAGACATCCCGATGGGAAAGAAGAAAAAGACTGGATTTCCGCTACGCACCTTGCTCTTCTCTGTTTAGGAGTGGGAGTCTGTCTTTTCTAAAGAGTGAAGCTCCTCATTCAAAGAGGAACGGGTGGTTACATATATATTTCAATTATTTTGGACAAAATTGTGTAACTTGGCAATTAGTTAAAGGAATATTTGGATTAAACCTTCAAAAACGCATTTAAAGAAAGTAAAAAAAATGAAATAAATTTTTTCTTACAAGAAAATTTTTTCATATTTGTTTTTCTAATTTTAATTTATGTATAATTTATTTGTAGTTGGTGAAGAAATTTATTTCATTTTTTTAATTTTATATTTTTAAAGTGTTTAAGTAAGAATTTACACACGTAAGCTCAGTAGTTAAGAATTTACACGCGTAAGCCATATTAAGTATTCTTCATCCAAACAATCTTATTCACATACATACGATTACTATGAACTATAAAAAATTACGCCTTATGTAAGTAACTATATTCTTTAGAACTTGAATCTAAGATCAACCACTGGAATAATGCTACACTAACTGTTGATAAGGCATAAAGTGGAATCGGTTAATAAAACTTCAAACAGAACAAACAAAATATTTCGTAAACTTTTTTGTCATTTAGGCTAATAATTAAATTTAACTTTTAACTTAAATATGTTAAAATTAAAATAAACATATGTTGTGATGGAAAGATGATAAATGGAAAGATGCATTCAACATGATTAAATGCAGGAATTATCTTCATGAATTATATGAATATAATATTATTTTTTTTTCTTTGTGATGGTATTTGTAGATAATATAGTGGTTCGAATTATGTTGAGACCTGACATATTCTCATTCTCTAAAGTCCTTTGCACGGTCTAATATTAACATGAATTTTGATTATAACAAAAAATGATTTACTTATTTAAATATGAATATATTATCTGAACATTAAGTGGTATCACCGAGTTTTGTGATAGAAGGTCTAATATACCTTAAGTGTTCTTAAATTTGAATTTAAATAAATAATCAAGTCTTAACAATTAAATGCTTTCTAGATATAAATCAGGTGTTTAAAGACGATTTGAACGATACCTTCAACGTCTATTTTACAAATGTTTTATAACAAATGGTTAAATAATTACACACTTAAGGAAACAAAGTACTTAAGTGATTCTGATTAATTATCATGTATGCAAATCTTGTTTAAATTGTTTCTATAACATAACAAAGGTGAAAACGCAAATGAAAAATCATATAATATATTCCTATATCAAGTTGGTCAAAGCATTACTGCATATTCTAATTGAAGATCTTATGATTATCAAATAAAGATAATGTTTTACTCAAAGAAGAGTTGCAACAATCACATTACAAGTCTTTAAGAGGAAGATGGAGAACACAACAACATTGTACGATTCTTTCAATATTCTAACGATCTTATAGTATTCATTGTGGGTGAATTAAGACCTTTTTAATTGTTTACTTTGTCGATTAAACTTATTTAGCTTAAATTGTGCTCTCTTTGAGAGTGTTTTTTACTTTTTGAGACATCTTAATGTTAGAGAAATGTTAAAATAATTTAACAAAAGTGGTTTGTGTATTCATGATAACCAGGAATGGTTTCTGTCTTCATTGTAATTATGTGTTTTCTTTAGTGAAACCTCTTGAGTCATTTACTTGAGAGAGAATTGGAGAGAATTGGATGTAGTTTGTGAGTTTGGGTGAATCATTATACATTTTGTTTCCATTGTTTTGTGTTACTTATGTATTATACGATCTAGTTTAATTCTCCACGAAAATAATTCAAACTTTATTCAATCTCTCTTCTAAAACCTTTTGTCCCAACATATGAAACATTTGAAATATGTCGTGAATATTATAAGAGATTAGTTATATAAATGTGAATTTTGAAAGTCAAAAGTACAATTCTTAGGACATGTTATCCCAACTCCTATCCTTCTAAAGTTGAGGTTGCTCTAATATGGGAACTCCCGAAAATTGTTTCAAGGATTAGAAACTTTGTAGGGTTAACAAGTTACTATAGGAGATTCACTGTGGATTCTTTAAAGCATTATCTCTTACATTGTTAACTTGTAAAGATAATCCCATTATTTGGAACAATCACTCAGTAGAATTTTATAGAGTTTAAAAAAAGATAGATTGTTTCATCAATGTTAAAAATTCTTTTATGAGTAAATTTTTTTATTAATTTTATGATTCTTTTTATTAAGGTTTGGGATGTATTTTGATGCAAGAAAGAAAATACGTTGTTTATGCTATTAGAAGTTGAAAGTGCATGATAGAAATTATTCAAGTCTTGGCTTAGAATTAGTTGAAGTCATCTTTGCATTGAGGATATAGTGAAATTATCTTTATAGGGTCCAATTTTGATATGTTTGGTGATAAGACATAGTTGAGTGACAAGACACTACAATTTTCAGTTTACGTGGCATCCTAGAAAAGATAATGTGGTAGTACATGTTCTAAGAAGATAAAAGATTTAAATGTTATATTGATAATTAAATAGTTACAATTGATAAAAGACTTCAAGAGTGGAAGTTACAATATCTTATGATTGTATTAGTTGTAACATTCTATAAGTAATAGTTTTCTTATTGGGATGATAAAAGAAAGGTAGTTTGTGGAGCCTAGTTTGGAGCGTACCTTAGAGCGATTAGGTAATGATTAAGATAAAGACTTCTCTTTGGAATCAAATGACATTATAAGATAGGTTGGCTCGAGCAGGTGGTTGAGATGGATCGGGACAGGCCGACGACTGAGACGAACTAGGACAGACCGACGAACGAGACAAGTCAGGCCAGACCCATGTCCTAGACAAGTAAGTCTAGACCCACGATAGAGACAATCCCGCCAGGGTCGGTCCTAGTCCATAGCCAAGACAAGTCGACCTGGACCAACGACCGAAGCGAGCCTACACCTGAGATCAATCGACCTAACGACTAATATTTGTTGGGTTGAGCCGACTGACGAGATGGATGATCTTAGGTCGATTGTCAAGAAAGATCGACCTAAACCGAAAGTTTTATAATATAATTTTAAAAAGTAATTTATTTTTCATGTTTAAAAAGGAAGTCTATAGACTGACCCTAACCTACAGAACTTTTGTAGGCTTTTTGGCCCTATGGGCTTTTTTAATTGGCAACTTTTTGGTCTTGTGGGCCTTTTTGGCCCCAACCCACATGGGTAGGGATTGGACCAAATTGACAATTCTATTCTGAAACGGACAATACCTCATATGTAAGATAATTGACCTTTACGATGTCACTCAACAAACTTGAAACTTGGGATCAGAACACAAAATATATATTGTCACTATCTATATATTAATTGGCACTAATTTTGTATTTATCACAAATACTTTTCAAATATAGTGATAAAATAGAAAAGAATGTCACAATAATTATATTTTAAAAAAAATGAAAGCACATTTGTTACTAAAAATATTACATAATAACATTATTTTTCTTATAACAAGAATATAATTAATATAAAAATTATTAAATATGTATAAATTAATAATTATTTATTATTATTGACAAATTTATAATGTTTTAACAATTAATTTTTGGTTAAATTACCCTTTTGGTCTCTCTATTTGTCATGAAATTTCATTTTGGTTCTCACGTTTTTCGTTGTCTCAATTTGGTCCTCATTTTCTTAAAAATGACTCAATTTGGTCCTCACCGTTAACTTTGACCAGACGGTGTTAAAGTCAATGTCTCGTGTCAATTTCTGGTATTTTTGAATTTTTTTAATATTTTTTTAATATTTTTTTTTGAATTTCTTTTGAATTTTTTTATTTTTCTTTTATTTTTGACACGTGTCATTTCACCGTTGTGTCTTGTGTTAAAGTGACTCAATTTGGTCCCTATATTTGTTTTTTTAGTTTTATTATTAAACAAAGTTAAACCCCAAACTTAATTTCAAAAATTAACAATTTGTCATCATATATAAAGGCATCAAATGTATCATATTATACAAACTTGGTAAAGACTAAAAATCAAATAACTTGTCACACATAAATTTAGGAACTAAATTTCAAGTTCAAAACAAAATCAAAGTCTAATGTTTTGTGTAGAATTTAAAGTTAATTTAAAATATTTATAGAAATATTTAATAAAAACGTTAATTTTAGTAAGAATATCACCATAAAATTTATAAAAAAATAAATTTAGTGTCAATTTGAGGAAGGACAATATTGCTTCATTTTTACAGAAAATGGGATTGAATTGAAACTAAAAATAAATATAGGGACCAAATTGAGTCACTTTGACACGTGGCAAAACTGTGAAGTGACACGTGTCAAAAAGAAAAAAAATTAAAAAATAATTAAAAAAAAAAAATAAATAATAAATAAAAAATAAATAAAAAATAAATAAAAAAATTCAAAAAAAAATTCAAAAAATATTAAAAAAATTCAAAAAACCAAAAATTGACACGTGACGTTGACTTTAACACCGTCTGGTCAAAGTTAACGGTGAGGATCAAATTGAATCATTTTTAAGAAAATGAGGACCAAATTGAGACAACGAAAAACGTGAGGACCAAAATGAAATTTCATGACAAATAGAGGGACAAAAAGGGTAATTTAACCTTAATTTTTATATATTTATGAAAATATTACAAGTATATATATATATATATATAATATTATATTGGTGGAAAAAGATATTAAATTTGTTATTTTAGTTTTTTTTAATAATTCTTAATAGTGATATATTTTATATTTGTCACAAATTTTATTTAAATGGATAAAATATACATATCACAAATAAGTATTCATTAATAAAATGTTATATGTTAAAATTATTTTTCTTTGATAAAATATAATTAGTAAAAATTTTATTGAATATTTATTAATTAAAAATAATCATATAATAGTAATTATTATTAATTGTTGAAAAAAATTAAATTAATTCTATTTAAAAATTTATTTTTATATATTTATTAAAAAATTACAAGTATACATATATATATATATAATATTTGGTTGGAAAAGATATTAAATTTGTGTTAGTTTAGTTTTTTTATTTTTTAATAATATATTTAATAGTGATATATTTTATATTTGTCTAAAAATTTTATTTAAATTTATAAAACATACATATCACAAATAAGTATTAATAAATAAGTACTCATTAATAAAATGTTATATGTTAAAAAAATTTTCTTTGATAAAATATAATTAGTAACAATTTTATTGAATAATTATCAATTACAAATAATCATATAATAGTAATTATTATTAATTGTTGAAAACAAAATTAAATTAAATTAATTCTTAACTGGATTTGAAGTCATTGCCTTGTAAATGTAACACCCCATTTATTTAATAAAGCTAAATAAAGGACATGTCATACAGAATAATATAAGAAGCGAGAATAAAAGAGTATGACGTCACTAATACAAATATCCCAAACTTAAAGGACGAATAAAAGCGGCACACCACGATGCCAGGTACTAAGTAAAGCAAGAGAGTGATAAAGACTTAAACCAATCTACAGAGAAAACAATACATGGGCCTTAGCCCTAAATGAAAAGCCCAAAGGCAGAAGTCAATCCAAAGGCTAAGCAGCGGAACCATCACCTCCATGTTGACCACGGGTGTTCCTCCCATCTGCTTACATCAACAAGTTGATGATCATCGCAAAAGAGAGTACCACACAACAATAAAAGTAGGGTAAGCTAGAGCACAAAATAATTTCATCATGCAATTTGATACACTTTCACAATCAACAATACACAAAACACCCAAACATGCTATGAATCTCAAACCAATACACTAAAACTTGACTCGACTCATCCAGATACATACAATCTGGTCGGATTCAATGGATGCTTGCACTTGTGGTGGATACCTCTGCTTACCCCCGAGCTGCTCACCCCCAAGATGCTCCCCCTCGAGCTATGTGTTATAAGTGTTACAATGAATCAATTTCCCTCACACACAAGGTTAGCCCTTAATGAGTTTCAGGCCTCCTAGTATTCTCACCCAGGAGTCAGTCTGCTCTAAGTGAGACTAACTGACTCCTTAGAGTGTCAGGATGCAACCTTACCTTGAATCCTTACCAGACTATATAGATGGGGCACCACCATGGACACCCACTAATATGGACACCCACTAATATGGACCATGGAATTACGTCCCGACCATTGAAGCACGACCCTGAAAGTCTCACCTAGAGACTCCAAGGAATTACGCACTAACACGGACCAAATCATAATCAACAATAAAGGAATAATCATCATGCATATAATCTCAGGTCAACCTTTAAAAATCATACTCATTCATATACAACTGTAGAATCAATACCAACTCATCCTTCTTGGAGCACGAATACAGATTTGTATCATCACACCATAACCATGTCTCTTTGGTACCAACCATCTCATTTAAATCTCATGTCCATCTCATATACCAAAATCATTCATTCAATTTAATAACCACATATTTCCATGCATTTCACAAGCCTCATACTTTATTTAGGGTGGATCCATACCTCAAACAGTTCATAACTACCAAACAAAGAAAAACAGCGCGACCTGCAGCTGGTCTCGCTCAAGCCAGAGGCCTTCGCTCAGGCGAGGGGAGTGCCCTCGCTCAAGCTGCAGGCTCTCGCTTAGGCAAGACTACGTCAAGGGGCCTAGGAGTTTCGCGAAGGCTCGCTTAGGCGAGGCCATCTCGCCTGAGCGAGATGGTCTTTCGCTCAAAACACAACTCGCTCGCCTGAGCGATTATTCAAGAAAAACTCCTAGGCGAGGGACTGCTATTATCGCTTAAGCGAGATGAGCTCACCTGGACGAAAATAACAGGTTCCTCCCACTGTTCAACATCTGCAATCCAGAAACAGTACACTCCCACACCAATCATTCAAACACGATTACATATACATTCAATATTATGTTATGCATGCAACAGATGGAACAAACCACACACTTTAAAATACACAAATGAATGGTCTAGCTTCCCTTACCTGGGAAATGTTAGCTAGAGCTTCGCCACTTGAACGGTGGAAATTAGTAGCTCAAAGAGCAACTTTGAGAGCTGAAAACCAGTGGGACAAGGTTAGAACGAGTCTCCTAGGACAAGCTCGAGCGGGAAGCACAAAGAAGAAACGAAATTGACAAAGCTCGAGTTGGGAGAGACTTACTCGGAGTGGAAGAATGAGATTGAGCTTGCTTGGCTATGGTGATTCCAAACCCTAGCAGAGGTGATGACATCAGCTCAAGGGAGTGAGAGTTCTATTTTCTACGAAAGTGAGCATAATGGTTAGGGTTAGGGCACATTAGGTCTGAAATCGGATTGGGCCAGGCCCCCTTAGGCCCATATGATTGGACAACCTTTTAAAATAAAATGGACAGAAACAATTGGGCATTATAATAAAGGAAAACCAAGTTAGACCATTATACCACTTGACAATTACTATATTTGTTTTGACATTTTTTATTATTTATTTATAAAGTTAGACCATTGTACCACTTCCAAATTACTGTATTTGTTTTGATATCTTTTATTATTTATTTATTGCCTTGTACCTATTATTGATATTAGTATATAATATAATCACTTCAGATTTAGATTCAGTATGTAAAGTGCCTAAACTATTTTCTCTATCTCTTTATTTATTCATCTCCTTCTATGTATAAAAAGTAAATAATATTTATATAGATAGATAAATGAAAATAAATAGATAAATAACTAATACCAAAGTTTATGTTACAAAATGATATAAAACAATAATAAATTATCATTACTATCATCTTCAACAATAATATTATTCTCTTCATCTTCTATTAAATTAATATTTTCATCGTCACTTCATTGTCATTTTCAAAAAATTTCATTGGCATAATTAGATTTCCATCAGTTGTGGATTGAGTTAGGTCTTTTCTATCTAATGAAAATTCGAGTGATTTATCAAACACATTAGATATAAATGAGGTTGAGTCAATCTCTTCGTTTTCTTTATATGCTTCATTTATAGCTTCTTTTGAAATCTCATACTCTTGAGGCTTTGTTTTCAGTATTACAATCCAATTTGGGTCTTTGGTATCTTTAACATAACACACTTGTTGAACTTGGCCAGCTAAAACATGTGACTCATTTATCTTTAACTTACGCGTGCTATTAATAATAATACTTCTATATTTATCTTATTTGTATCATCTTCCTTTAGAATACACATTCCACCAATCATATTTAAATAAAATGACTATTTTGGCCAAAGTAACTTAATTCAATAATATATGTCAAGACGTCAAAGTAATCCAAGTTACCTACATTCTCATCACCTTTAACTAAAGCTTTATTATTTTGTAATTTCAAGTACATATATCGATCTTTTACATTAAACCTTCAACCATTTATCAAACAACTTGTATATCAAAAAATACATGAATTTGATCCACAAGCCAAGTGAAATAACGACTCGTTTATTCTTATGTTGCCTTCTCTTTTCAAAAGTGCAAGTTGTTTGTTGACAAAAGGAAGAAGATGGACATCTTCCTTCAATAAGGAGTTTTGGTGATGATGATACTGATGATGACTTATAAAGAAGTATGGAAGACTTGATGATGATGCATGGAAAAATGTTGAAGACTTAAAAGAATGCTTGGATTCAAGAAATACATTGAAGATTTAGGGGTTTAGTTATTTAGGTATTGTAATATATGTATGTTATTTAAAATAGTTAAATTAGTATGTCAAGAGTCAAAAGACAAAACCCAAGTAGTAGAACACCAAGAGAATTTTATTTATTTGCAAAACTCACTAGAAAAATCGATTATTCTTAGTGATAATCGATTATCTTAATTAAAACTGATTTTTGAGAAAAGACTTTGTGATAATCGATTATCACTTGCTAATAATATATTATCACAGCGAGAAAAATGTTCTTGGAAAAGTTTCTGTGATAATCGATTATCACTTATGATAATCAATTATCTATGGCAATTGTGACTTAACTTTTCATATTCTTAACCTAATTTCTAAATAGGCTTATATAAATAGAGTGGTAGGCTTTCATTATCATATACAAAAGTTAGAGAAGTCTGAGTACTTGAGAATTCTCTTTGGGAAGGCTTTAAAAAACCTAGTGTGGGTAGAGCGATAACTTTCATCAAGTGGGATCTTGAGTGATTCAGTGTTGCTACTGTTGCTAGGAGAAGCCAGTCATCCTTTGCGTGATTCAAACACTACAAAAAAGTTGATGATTAGTGGAGGTTTTTATTTCAATTTGCGGAGGTTTTTACCCTCCACAAATTAATTTGCAGAGGTTTTCTAAACCTCCACAATTAGAGTTGCCACAACTTATTTACGGAGGTTTTTGTTAACCTCTGGTATCCTAGTTATACTGCAGAAGTTTTTTAATGGAGGGTTTTAACCTCTTCTATTGGTGATATTATTTTGTGGAGGTTTGAAACCTCCTTTATTTAATCACTCACTGCATTTATGATTTCTTAATTTAATAGAATCTGTTTTTCTAATAAGAAATAAATAAAATATATAAATTTATAAAATACATAAAAATTTAACCAACATTAATTTTATTGATGATTTAAGATAAAGTTTATTCATTGTCAATTACAATATAAATATAAAATAAATACACAATGTTGAAAAAAGAATTCCCTGGCTAGACTCTTGAATCTTGTTCACAAAAGGGATATTTTTCAACATGTAACCCAACTTTATGAGCAACCCATCCCAGTAAGATATCCTTGATGCATTGAGTAACTAAGATGGCTTAGCAAGTGAAGTTATCACCAGGAGCAACTCCAAGCTTTGAATAGTATTGTGTGTAGTAATCAACACGAGCGTGAACAATATCAAGGTTTCCTCCATCACATTCAACTTACCATTTACCAATGCTTTCCTCTGCTGCTCCATAATTGTAGTTCTATCTCAGTTGAATTGGTCCATGCCCACAGTACTCCAATGATTTAATAGGGAAAATTAAAAGATAAATCTTTCACATAAAGATATGCATTCCAAGATCTCTAACCTTTTTATCTTTATGTACTCTTCATAGCTACAAAAATAAGACATGCATAAAGATTAAAATAAGAAACTGCAAAAAGATTTAATATTTGTTAAGGAGTTGCCTTACTTCGTCATTGGTAACATTCTCATGAAGAACAACATCAAAACAGAACTCATGCTTCTCCACATAAGGTGTCAAATCCACCTTTTTCATGACAAGAACAAACAATTGGATCTTTACACAGTTAGTAAGAACAAGAATAGCAAACGAAAACACATCAACCTATAACGATAAATATGAGAAGCGAAACTGTTTATAGCATGACAAAATACGAAGGAAGCATAAAAATAAATCAATGTTTCTAACAAGTTAAAGCACAAAATAAACCTTCTCTGATACAAGACTATTGCTCCCATTCAGCAGTTATGGGGCCATCCAAGGTAGAGTTCCTCTAACTCCGCCAGATATTAAAGTCTGGCATTTTACTTTGGACAGACCCAAGTCACCAACCTGAAATGAAAGTCAGAAGGGTCGATTACTGGGATACAAAATGTATGAGCCCATTTGTATCGACATTTTTAAGAGGGAATCACCTTTACTTCTAAAATATCACTTCAATAATTTTATGGGTTTGTTTAAGCTTTCGAAGAAGAAAAAAATTATCTATAGGAAACCAATTTATGTTAATTTTGAGTAGTTATGTAAAATATATTTACACTGTCGTTGCATACCATTAAACTCCTCGTAAAAAAAAGCAAAAAACTACTTTTTCCTCACATAAAACTCTAAAAAATAAATCACTTTTTATGCAGTCTTAACAAACAGGCCATGTATTCAATTGCTCTATGCTATGAAGGTAATTATAAATCATTAATAAACTTGGATCCAAGGAAATTGGTCCGCAAATTATTCATTTCCTTATTTACAACATAGTGTATGCATCTTTAGTTTGAATAAATACAGAACAAGATTTCAAATATGACCACAAGAATAAAATATTTCAACCTTGCATATTGGACGGTGTGGATCTCGGAGATTCACGAGCAAGTTGTCACTTTTCAGGTCAAAGTGTACTATATTTTTTCCATGCAAGTACTCCATGCCAAAGGCCACATCCATCGCAATCAACAGCCACTTGCGCTTGTCAAGGTTCCTGATATTATCCACATAAATCAAACAATTATGATAGCTACCAGAGGAATAAAGTAGAAAAGAAACTAAACGTTGTTTTAAGATAGCTCACTACAACTTCACAGAACACCTATCACTAATGAAACAGTAGAAATGCTGAAAAATAAAGACAAAAATTGACACTCCAACTGAGAGAATAGGAACTCTGCTCAAACCCAAACCTCCCAATACCAAGACAATATGTAGCTAATATGAAGCAATTAATAATGAAAGATGCATTTTACTCATAAGTTTCTTTTCCAAAAGATGATTTTTAGTGAGTTGTTCAGATAGTTTGGAAAAAATGGTGATAACAAAGAGAAGTGGTAGTCATGTTACTAGGTGTGATACTAAAATATCAAAAGAACAAAAAATGTAATTCAAAAGTCATTGCTCACTTATGACAATGGCAACATAAGAAAACCATAACTTTACATGTTTTAAAGTGCAGGGAAGAAGCTACTGATAAATGCATTAGTGATCCCATGATGGTTTATGCTATTATATCTCAAAAGCTACAATGCATCACCCCTCTAAATCCATCATGCTGGTTGTGCAACAATGAAAAGTGGATTTAACCTATTTAGCCTACTTAACCACCATGTTTAATCTTTGTAATACATAAAAAAAAAGTGGCAGAGAAACAACATTACACCTTGTCACTCCTCTGTACTCCTCTCCTCTGTACTCCTTTGTAAATACTTAAGATCTACAAGATCATATGCTCTTACAACTTTCTCTTCCATATCATAACCATCTTCGGTTCACAAAGAAAATTCACCACTCATCAAATTAGCATTTAGAAAAAAAAAATACAAGAACATTGAAAAAAAAGAAGTAAACCAACATTGTGACACCTCTATACCAAGAAGTTCTCTGGCCTAATGTGTCAATAGATTTCCTATGCAATGGTTGCTTCATCGAGGGCAGTAATAGGACAATCATCTTCACCATAATTCAATTGATGCTTCATCTTGAACTGTAAGAATAAATAATACAATTGAATAAGGATCAAGCAAAGTAATACCCTAAGAAAAACCCTTGGAAGGCCCCATAGAAATTAAAATTTGACTTTCATTATTCTCGTAGGATTATCGATTACTCAAACCATTAATATGTTCGAGAAAACAATAATCATTTCACAAATGCTTTCTCAAATCGATTAGAAAAATCACATACAGGAGCTGACAAAACCAAAGAAAGAAAAAAATTCAAAAAAACTAACAATTAAGCAACCCTTCTTCCTTCAAGAAGCATCACTCGTTGCCTCTGTCGCAGCAGCAAGTCTACCAACCCTTATGCCTTTTGTCGGAACCCTTCCCATCACAATACGACTACCTCGACATCACCAGTTGCATCGAAATCCTCTCCAACTGCCTCGGTCTTTAGTACCACTACGCGCCCCTCATAACCAGTGATTTTTTACCGTTAGATAACACTCAGAATACGAAGTAAATTCAAGACCAAGAAAATTGTAGAAGCGAAAACCTAGAATTGAAAACCATTCGAAAACCCGCTATCACACTCCATTCGAAAACCTAGAATAAAAAAGGATCATACCTACTTCGTCTTCTCCAATCGTCAACAAGCAACACGCGATGCTTTTGTGAGCTACACCCTATCATCATAGAAAGTCATCCGATTCAAAAAGAAAACAAATGTGAGAGAATGTCGAATAAGGAGCTAGAGAGATGAAGAACAGGCGCGAGAGAACTCACCATAAACGAAACTCCATAAGCAAGTGAAAAAAAATGGAAGGAAGGAACAAGAAAAAATGAGAAGGAAGAAAATACAAAAAAGTTGAAAATGTATTTTAATTTGCGGAGGTTATTAACCTCTTTAAAAAATAATTAAAACTCCTATCATCATTGTCATTTTAGACAATTTTCAAAATCATCCTAAATCATTTTAATTTGTGGAGGTCTGAACAACCTCCTCAAAATAACCTCTACTGAAAAGTAATTTTTTTGTAGTGAAAGGAGGTGTTCATTCCTTGTGTGATTCAAGGAAGGTGCTTTCATCCCTTGTGGATTTCAAGGGAGGTGTCTTCATCTTTTGTGTGATTCAAGAGAGGTGTTTTCTAAACCTAATCTTTCTTATCATTGATTGTAAGTTTGGTTTATTTTAGTGATTGAGTTGATCTCGTTTTTGAGAGATTAACAACTGGATGTAGGGTCTTTTGATCCGAACCATTATAAATACTTTGTGCAATTTTCTCTTCTCTACTCTCTTTATTTTATTGTGTTTATTAAAATAAAGGAAAGAATTTTAATTGATCTTTGATATTAAAATGGAAAATTTTAAAAGCACAATTTTTATTAAGAACCCAATTCTCTTCTCTACTCTCTTTATTTTATTGTGTTTATTAAAATCTTCGATATAAATACTTTGTGCAATTTTCTTTGTCCAAACACTAATCATTCTGCCGCACGTCGTTTTCTACATTGCTAAAGAAAGGTTAAAATACCTTTTTGGTCCCAATTTTCATCAAATTTTGTCAAATTAGTCCTAATTTTGTTTTTGTGCTCAAATAGGTTCCAACTTTCGTCAATTTTGTTCAATTTGGTCCTTTTTTGCTAACACAATTTAAATCATTAACGACCATGAACAGTGACTACCAAGTGTCACTTCGTGTTTTTTTTTTAAATTTTTTGAAATTTTTTTAAATGTCCACATGTCAATCTAGTAGCGTGCCACTTGTCATAGTCAATGTTTTATATTCAATTTACTCTTTATATTTGTTATTTTTGTTCAATTGAGTCCTAATTTTGTTTAAAATTGAACAATTTTGTCCCTCTCAAAATTGGGACCAAATTTAATTTTTATATTAAAATTCACATTTTTATTAAATATATTAAATTCACATCATTATAACTTTTATATAAAAATTAAATTTGGTCCCAATTTCGATAGGGATAAAATTTTTCAATTTTAAACAAAATTGGGACTCAATTGAACAAAAATAACAAATATAGAGACTAAATTGTATATAAAACATTGACTATGACATGTGGCACGCTGTAGGGTTGACACATGGACATTTTCATTAAATTTTTTTAAAGAAATAAAAAACCACAAAATGACATGTGGCAGTCATGGTTTATGACCGTTAATGATTTAAACGGTGTTAGCAAAAAAGGACCAAATTGAACAAAATTGACGAAAATTAGGACCTTTTGAGCACAAAAATAAAATTAGGATTGATTTGACAAAATTTGACAAAATTGGGAAAAAGAAGGTATTTTAACCTTAAAAAAACAATAATAACATAAATGTGGTTGAATTATATAATAATACAACCAAAACAAGTTTAATTAATTCTTAATATTTTTTGAATCATTGAAAAAAATTCTTTTTTTATGTCTTTGTTCCACATTTTGCGAATTTTCTATCTCCAATTCTTGTTTGTGCAATTTGATAACAAAAGACATAATGATATAGAATTACATAAAACCACAACAAAATAAATGTGTAGTCTAAGAAAGTGACCTTACTTAGTAAACGACAAAACATCATCACAATTCTGGAGAACATAATTTCTCATTTGCTCTTGTTCAACTACATTTAACTCAACATATTTTTTTGCATGTAACAGTTTTCCAACTTTTAGAAAAAAATCTTAACTTTGACTTATTTAACTAATGTACATCATCTTCATAATTTCTTCCACATCTATTTTGTAAGGCCCACTTATATTTTTGCCCTAATGTTTAAGTACTGCCCCAATCAGTTGGGCTTAGGACTGGCCCATGGGGTGTCCAAAGCCCCTAAAGCAGCCTAACCCCCCTCATTTCTGCCACTTTGCAAAAACAGTACCTTGCTTACCCTCTTTTTTTCTCTCCTCAGAAACTCTGCTAGGGTTTGGAGCTCGCTCGTACTCAAGTTAGCTCAACCAGTTCCGACTCCACGTAAGTTGTTTCTTAGCTCAAACTAGTCCCCCTAGTCATATTTTCGTGTTTCCCCTGAGGCTCATCACAATGACCTCGTTTCTGTTCTGTTCTGCTATTTTTCCAGCTCCTTAATCTGTTCCTAGAGATGCTATGCTTCGCTATTTGGTGTCGAAGTCTTTTGCTAGCTCTTTCTAGATAAGGGAAGTTAGGGTTTCTTGTTCAAATGTATTTTTGCTTGCTTTTCCGCTCTGTCTTGTGTTTTTCGTGATTGTATGACGTTTAAATTGATATGAACATGTTCTATGCTCTGTCCTGGATAAATCTCTGTGTTGGCATGTGTGAACAATGGCGGAGATCTGATAATCTCACCCAAGCGAAGGGCTCTTGCCTAAGTGTAGGTCTCGCTTAAGCGAAAGAACGTGACAACACCATTATTCCCCCTTTTGAGCTCTCGCCTAGGCAAAAGGAGCTCGCCTGAGGGGAGAACCCTCTTGCTTGAGCGAGAACTGGTCGAGAATGTGTCCAAGTTCTGTTTTCTCCTCGGTTCTTGGATGTTTGCCACATGTTTTGTTGAATTACTTTGTTAAAGCATGAAATGAGTGATTTTGCATGTATTGGATGGTCTATGGGTGGGAATTGATGAGTTTGGCATGATCCTGGCATGTAACATGAATGAGATGATTGGTTATAAATGTTAACATAAAATTGGTATGTATAATGACTTTGTGTTGGTTGGAGAAACATGATTCTGGTGTGGTCATGATGTAATTCCACGATAGTTGCATGGTGGTTCCTTATTGGTTAGGACGTAATTCCATGAATCTCTAGGTGAGATCTCATGGTGGTGCCTCATTGGTCACGACGTAATTCCACGATGGTTGCGTGGTGGTGCCTCATTGGTCAAGACATAATTCCATGACCCCTATTAGTGGGAGCTCATGATGGTGCCTCATACTTAGGACGTAATTCACGAAGTTCGTGGTGGTGCCTCATTATATAATTTAGTAAGGATTCAAGTAAGGATTGCATCCTAACACGCTAAAGAGTTAATTAGTCTCACGTAGAGCGTACTAACTTAAGTGGTGAGAGTAGTAGGAGGCCTTACATATTTGAAGGCTAACCTTGTGAGTGGTAGGGTGAAACCCATTGGCAATTGGCTCTACAGAGCAGTAGAGGCCACCACAAGTGCAAGCATCTGGTGAGGATAAGTCGTGTCTTAAGTTTTAGTGTATTGTTTGTGAGTCATCACATGATTGGTTGATGTATGTATCTTTGACTATGAAAATATATGCAATTGTGATAAAATGTTTTTCTATTCTAGCTTACCATCTCTGCTTATTTGTATGTTCTTTGTGTGGTTTTCTTTTCTTGCGATGATCATCAATTTATTGGTATGAGCAGATGTGAAAACTCCTTGTGGTCGTCAATTATGATAAAACGTTTTTCTAGTCTAACTTACCACATGATTGGTTAATTTATATATTCAAAATGCCATTGAATAAAATTATCTCATAATATAATTAAATATAAGAATTTAGGTAGGATATAACATAAAATAAAAAATAATAATATTTTATCTTTTACTTAGATCAGTTTAGATTCACCTTCAAACACAATTATATTATCTATCACTACTCTTTAAATTTAAAAATAATTCCAAAAAGATAATTCCAAAAAGATAATTCCAAAAAGATAAGAAAAAAATTGATAATATTGATAAAGTTAGTTACCAATTATAATATAATTAAAATTAGATATTATATTGGTTTATATTATGACATTTATTAAAATTATCTCATAATAATAATAAATAATTTATTAACTAATTAAAACCAAAAAAATAGATAAATTTAAAACTGATTAAAGTTATATATAAATAGTATGTGTTTTAGAGATTATATGTGAAATCTATAAATATCTCAATAACCAAAATTTAAGAAAAAATTTATTAAAGATTAAAAGTAAAATACCTCAATTTCTTAGTAACTAAAAAGATAGTTTAACTAATTAATTATTAATCTAATATTTTAATATATTGTTAAATAAATGTTCTATCATTACAAGGTTTAGTTAGGAGCTAACTATTTAGTGAAAAATCTTGCATTATTTTTGAGCTAATCACATTGACATTACCACAAACTGTTGAATCTCACAAGAAACAAATTCTAATCAACTTAACAAACAATATTTAGGGGTTTTCAATTTCTTCAACTAAATCCATGCCTAAACTTGCCACAAGTTATGCCATTTAGAGGTTTTTACATGGAAATGGAAGAAAAAGAAAAATATAAACAAAGAGAATACGCAGAATAATGAGATTTCCACAATGTTTTTTCTATCCCCAATTATGCACCAAACATTCTTGAACCCACAAAGAAAAGTGAGAATACAAGAATTTGTATTAGGTTTTGCATAAGACAAATCATAAACAAAGAGTAATGGTTAAAGAAGATGGTCCCTTTTAAGAGCTCTTCAATTCAGCATCTTTGTTGGTTTGCTTCAAATTCCTCCATAGATACCTTCCACTAGCCATGTCAATGAAAACCCAAAATCCATTCTCAATCATCTGAAAAATTAATCAACTTTTTGGTCAATAATAAACCAAGATTAAACTCAAATATCATAAATATGAACTATAGAAATTATGTTAAAAAAAAAAAAAAACTTATCCACAACAAAAGGAATTTCAAATTTTCGGGAGTTTATTCCACCTCCTCATAAAAAAATCTCTAAATTTGTTCCAATTATAAACCTCAAACCAGAATCTTGTATCAATTAAAAATAGTGCAAAAATATAATATACAAGAAAAATGCAAACTTTCTCCAGCAAACTCGAACCCAAATTCCAGAAATCCATTAAAATAAAAAATTACACAAATTTGATATCAATGGTAGAAATTTTGAATTTGAAACAAACGAACTAATTTACATGTCCCTAAATTTCTCAGAAACCTGAATTTGGAAGCCTGTCCTTTTATCTTTTCCTTTTTTAAAGTCAAACTCTGTTAAATCCTTAAAACTCATAAACCGAAGAAATTTTGCATTAAAACAAAAATAAACTTACTACCAGCACTCAAACATGAATTTCGAATTTTTAATCTCTTAAAAAAAACCCATTAAGCTGTGTTGAAAAGTTATACAGCAACCTTAACACGTTCATCCTAGGAAACTAATCTACCGACCATAAAAATTCAAAAGGTGAATTGGGTTGTCCTATTTTCAAACAAGAATCATCGTAGAAACAAACATGTTTTGAAGGGTACCTTTCTGAAATCAAAATCTTCCTTCTTGGATGATCTATCTTCTTCAACAGAATCCTCAGAAAACACCTCGATCTTCGGGTCAGAACGAACCGTTCTCCAGGCAAAGTAACCGGCCAGAACGGCGGAGAAGAACACCAAGATAAACCTTAAAGGGCACATCTCTCACGACACGCCCCCACAAAAAAAAAAAAAGTTTTAATTTCAAGGTATGATTTTTCGGCAATGGAAAATGAGAGAGGGAAAATCGTTGACACCCCAGAAAGGATCAAGGGTACGAGAATGTTGGGTATGTGTTTTTTTTTTAAGGAGACGAGAAATAGTAAAAGGGTGTCTCTGAGAAAAACCAGAACGTGTTGAGTTGTTCCCTTTGTTTTTGTTTGAAAAAAGAAAAAAAGAAAAAAACTCTCAACAACCACTTCGTGACTTTGGGAGAGTTTGCTTGAGAATGAGATTTGTTTACAATGTCAAAAGGTAGGTTCTTCAACTGCTTCTCGCGTTTGCATATTGGGTCAGCTTTTTTGGCTGAATATAGCAAAAAGTCGACAATAGAATGATAATGTATACAGATTTTATTTCAAATTCATCTATTATTATCGCTATGTACACGTTAATTGATTTTTGTAATAATAATAATAATAATTATTGTTATCTTTTTTAAATATCGTTATAATTATCTTTTAGATATTGTAATGATGAATTATGCCAATCTATTATACTAAATGCATGGAATATATTGATAGAATAAGATAAAATACTTTTAAATGAGTGAATTCACTAATATCTAAAGAGTTAAATTACGCTACAAAATCTTTTACCGACAAAAAAGTAAATCGAGTTAAAGTGATATATTTTAAACCAATATGTAATAAATTAATCTATTTGACTTAGTTAATTTAATTTGGAAATAAACTTGAGTTAACATAATTCGACAAAAATAAATTAAAACTAGTAATTAAACTTTTTTAATAAAAAAACCTAGTTATTGATAAACCTTATAGGTTTAGTTTACATTGAAAAAAATAAAGATAATCTAATACACACAATTGTTCTAAATTAATTACAAAATTGAAATTTAACAATGTATAAAAAATTTCATTTATGTAAGTTGAATAAAATATTAATTTATCCATGGTATGCTGATAAAATATACGCGTATTTGTAATTTTGATGTGGAGTCAACTTTGGAGGTTGGAGTGCATCTAGAAGATAAGCATGCGATAGTGGGGCCAGCTCACACCATGACATCATATAATACATAAATAAACTTTACTTTAAATGTTTGGGCCTTAATGGCTTCTTTGTTGTCGTTAGAAGAAAAAGCAATACTAATTTGGTGTAGTCTCAAAACAACGTTTACTTTTTTCTTTTTTAATATATATTTTCTACTAATCCGTTGACATTGTCCCTGTACAAGAATTATAGAGAGGGTGAAAGGATAAAAAATTTAAAAAATTGAAACTTTATCCTTATGATCTTTGCAACCGGAATCAAAATAGAACCGTGAACAAAATAATTAAAATAAAAATAGAAGGAGTCATAATAGTATATTGAAAAAAAAAAACCTAAAAACATAAAAAGAAATGGTATGCTGGTCCAGGAGTCGATTATACGTGGAAGATGTTAGTACGCACATGATGTTCATTTGAAGTTAATTAGTGTGCAAAATAAATATTATTTTAAAATATTTGTTTTTCTCTAAAACTAAAATAAAAGAATAGGCTTGGCAAAATGGATAAGGCTTGACGGGTCGGTCCGCCAATCCGTTTCAAAAGAAGCAGGTCGAGACAGAAATTACAGTCTGTTAGCCCGCTCCAAGTTGGCCCGTGTAAGTCCCATTTCTTTTCATCTCGTACGAGTTTAGGCCTGGCCTTTTCGCAGGCTCAAGGCCAGTCCATGGAAAGGACTCCAACCCCTGCTTAGCTCTCACACTCTCACTTTTCACTTTTTCAGAAAAATCAGTTTCTCTTCCATCTCTCTCTGCTGAGACTTGAGAACTCTGCTAAGGCATAATGGACTTTCTCCTTGAGCTAGCTGGAATCCTTTCGTTTTCAAGTAAGTAACTCTTAGGGTCCCCTAGCATTTCCCTCTTATTCCTCACTGTTTGGATACATGGGTTGGCGTAGGGTTTAACTTTATGCCATGTGTTGTCCCAGTTTTCGTGCTGCAGCTCGCTACTGTAGTTCCTGAAGCTGTAGTCCTCCTTAGTTGTGGGCTTATTTCTTTTCACATCCAAAAAGGTAAGGGGAAGCTAAGGTTTCGTTTCTTTTTAGCATTTTTTGCTTATTTCTAGACTGTATTGTGCTGGTAAGGCTTGAATGTTGTTGTTGAGTGTATGGAAATGATTTGTGCGTGTTTATGTTTGGTTGAGCGAGATGTGCATGTGCCAACAGGTGAGAAACCTGCTAATCTCGCCCAAGCGAGAGTAGCAGGGTCTCGCCCTGGATTTCATCTCGAATTGCCGCGTAGGCGACCTGTGTTATTTTTTGAGCGAGACGTAGTCTCGCTTAGGCGAGACGCTGTCGCTTGAGCGAGAACTCGAATGAAATCCTGCAATGGCCACTGTTGAACTCTCGCCTAGGCGAGAAGGGGTCGCCTGAGCGAGAGTAACCCTTACGTCTAGGCGAGGACCTTCAGTTTGGGCGAGAATTTGTGACAGGAGCTGTTGTGTTGGTTGATCTGACTCCATACTGTGTTAATTATTTTCTTTGCTCATAGTATGTGGCCATGCTTAGTATGTATGCTTGAATGGGACTGGAATGAAAGTGTTGTTGTGTAATAAGCTATGATTTCATTTGATCGAATATTGGGATTCATGTGATAAGTATGTAATGTGAAACATGATATGCTTGCTGGTGGAATTTCATGAGAATTGGGTGATGGATAGGCATGTGAAATGTATTGGTGAGGGAGTTTCATGGGAAACCCCTAGTGATATGTATGTGTATATATATATATATATATATATATATATATATGCATGCCTAGTGTATACCTTGATATAGGAGATGTCTAGATAAAGGAGGGTATCCTGAACTCTAATAAGCATTCACGCTCACGTAGAGCAGAATGGGTTATGTGGTGAGAGTGGTAGGAGGTCCTTGTCTTGGGACAGTTTGGGCCCGAGACAATAGAGGATTAACCCTGTGTGTGGTTGGGTGATAACCCCCTGCGTCTAGACTCTGTAGAGTTTAGAAACCAGCACAAGCGCATACTTCCTTTAGAATTCTATATCAAGTGTATGATCCGGATATCGAGTCATAGTAACTGCATTTTATGGTCCTCACATGATTTTGAGTGTTTCCTAGTTACATGTTAATAGTTTTCTTTGCTTTGCCTTGTATATGCTTTATAAATTGTTAAAGAATATTTTCACTCCAGCTTACCCTTTTATTTTGTTTATGTTCCTGTTTCTTTTTCTCTTTGCGATGATGACCCAAATCCGTGACGAAGATTCGGAGCTTCGTGGGTCTAGCTGGCTACTACAGGAGGTTTATAGAGGGGTTCTCCAAGATAGTAGCACCCCTAACTTAGCTAACCAGGAAGGACCACCCTTTTGCATGGACTGATATGTGTGAGGAGAGCTTCAGGGAGCTTAAACAGAGGCTGACGAGTGCTCCGATGTTGGTAATTCCAGATGTGAGTAAACCCTTTGAGGTTTACTGCGATGCCTCTCATCAGGGCCTTGGATGTGTCTTGATGCAAGAGAGGAAGGTGGTGGCTTATGCTTCAAGGCAGTTGAAGGTTCATGAGAAGAACTACCCTACTCATGATATAGAGCTAGCGACAGTAGTTTTTGCTTTGAAGATTTGGAGGCACTATCTTTACAGTGCGCAGTTCCAGGTGTTTAGCGACCATAAGAGCTTGAAGTACCTCTTTGATCAAAAAGAGTTGAATATGAGGCAGAGGCAGTGGATAGAGTTCCTAAAGGATTATGACTTTGAACTTCTTTACCACCCAGGGAAGGCGAATGTGGTGGCAGACGCACTGAGTAGGAAGACAGTGCATGTGGCACACTTGATGATAAAAGAAATGGAGTTGCTTGAGAGCTTCAGAGACATGAAGCTAAAGTTCGAGTTGGAGCCGAAATTCATTAGGTGTAGCACTTTGGTTATATCTAGTGACTTCCTAAGATTGATAAAGGAGAAGCAAGCAGAGGATGCTAGCTTACAGAGGGTGAAAGAGCTGCTGGGATCGGAACAGGCCAAGGAGTTTGCCTTGGGTAGTGACGGTGTGTTGAGGTTCAGAGGCAGAGTTTGTGTGCCAAATAATGCTGAGCTGAGGAGATTGGTTCTTGAGGAGGGACACAAGAGTCGTCTTAGTTTGCATCCTGACATGACTAAGATGTACCAAGACCTCAAGGAGAACTTTCGGTGGCAAGGCATGAAGAAGGAAGTTGCACAGTTTGTAACAGCCTGTTTGATTTGTCAAAAGGATAAGGTGGAGCATCAGAAACCTGGTGGAATGCTCCAGCCCTTGGATATTCCGGTGTGGAAATGGGATAGCATAGCTATGGATTTTGTTACCCACTTGCCTCGCACCGTGAGAGGATATGATGTTATATGGGTGGTGGTGGATCGTTTGACGAAAAGTGCTCACTTTTTGGCAGTGAATCTCAGAATGTCTATGGCCAAGTTGGCATAGCTCTACATCCGAGAGATAATGAGACTTCATGGAGTACCCAGTAGCATAGTGTCTGACAGAGACCCCCGGTTCACTTCAAGGTTCTGGCAGACGTTGCAAGAGGCTATGGGTAGTAGGCTGAGGATGAGTTCTGCTTATCATCCTCATACGGATGGCCAGTCAAAGAGAGTGATTCAGTCCTTGGAGGACTTGTTGAGGACGTGCATCCTGGATCATCTTGGCAGTTGGGATGAGGTGTTGTCGCTGGTGGAGTTCACCTATAACAACAGTTACCAGACGAGTATAGGGATGGCGCCTTATGAGGCTTTGTATGGAGGAGGTGTAAAACTCCCTTATGTTGGTACCAGGATGGGGAATCAGTTTTGGTAGGGCCAAAGTTGTTGCAACAAACCTCAGAGAAGGTGTTTATGGTGAGAGATAGACTGCAGACATCGCAAAGTCGCCAAAAAGCTTATGCAGATCGGAGGAGAAGGCCCTTGGAGTTTGAAGCTGGGGAGCATGTGTTCTTGAGGGTGACCCGAACCACCGGCGTGGGAAGGGCTATCTGCTCCAAGAAGCTGTCTCCCAAGTTTTTAGGTCCATATCAAATGTTGAGGAGGATATGACCTGTAGCTTACGAGATTGCTCTGCCACCCCAGTTGGCTAACCTCCACCCGGTTTTCCATGTCTCACAACTACAGAAGTATGTTTTTGACCAATCACACGTGTTGGAGGCGGAGGATGTGCAAGTCAGGTAGGATCTCCGAGTAGTGGTACAACCTGTGGCAATAGAGGATCGCCAAGTCAAGGAACGAAAAGGGAGAGCCACCAGTCTTGTTAAGGTCATCTAGGACCGGAGGACAAGTGACTCTACATGGGAGCTAGAGGAGAACATGTGGAGTTCATATCCACACCTTTTCTGGTAAGTTTCATTTTCGAGGACGAAAAATTCTTTTGTTGGGGAGATTGTAAGCCTCATTTCTTTTCAGCTCGTACGAGTTTGGGCCTGGCCTTTTCGCAGGCCCAAGGCCAGCCCATGGAAAGGACCCCAACCCCTGCCTAGCTTTCACACTCTCACTTTTCACCTTTTCAGAAAAATCAGTTCCTCTTCCATCTCTCTCAACTGAGACTTGAGACCTCTGCTAGGGCACAGTGGACTTTCTCCTTAAGCTAGTTGGAATTCTTTCGTTTTCAAGTAAGTAACTCTTAGGGTCTCCTAGCATTTCCCTCTTATTCCTCACTGTTTGGATACATGGGTTGGCATAGGGTTTAACTTTATGCCATGTATTGTCCCAGTTTTTGTGCTGCAGCTCGCTACTGTAGTTCCTGAAGCTGTAGTCCTCCTTAGTTGTGGGCTTGTTTCTTTTCACGTCCAAAAAGGTAAGGGGAAGCTAAGGTTTCGTTTCTTTTTAGTATTTTTTGCTTATGTATAGATGCATGCCTAGTGTATACCTTGATATAAGAGATGTCTAGATAAAGGAGGGTATTCTGAACTCTAATAAGCATTCACGCTCACGTAGAGCATAATGGGTTATGTGGTGAGAGTGGCAGGAGGTCCTTGTCTTGGGACAGTTTGGGCCCGAGACAATAGAGGATTAACCCTGTGTGTGGTTGGGTGATAACCCCCTGCGTCTAGACTCTGCAGAGTTTAGAAACCAGCACAGGCGCATACTTCCTTTAGAATTCTATGTAAAGTGTATGATCCGGATATCGAGTCATAGTAACTGCATTTGATGGTCCTCACATGATTCTTAGTGTTTCCTAGTTACATGTTAATAGTTTGCTTTGCTTTGCCTTGTATATGCTTTATAAATTGTTAAAGAATATTTTCACTCCAGCTTACCCTTTTATTTTGTTTATGTTCCTGTTTCTTTTTCTCTTTGCGATGATGACCCTGTTGGTGGGAGCAGATGGGAAGCACGTTGAAGGTGGACCTGATGGTAACAATTGTGCGGCGTAGAGGGTCCTGTCACCTCTGGCTCTTGGGGAGCATTTTTATGGCATCAGTGCCTTTTGTTTTTCCTAGCTCTAGAGGTTTTGTTTTGTGTACTGCTGAACCCATGTGGTGCATGTTTTGTTAGAGGCATGTGTAATAGATATGCCTCATTTTCTTTAAGTACTTCTTGGATGACTGTAATGGTAAATCCTTATGTGTACTGTTTCATCTGATAACTCGTTTGTTCCATAAATTATGCGATGTTTTATTTAGTAGATTACTCTATTTAAATGGGATGTCACAGCCCGCTCTGCCCGTTAGTTTGTTAGGCCAGTCCGTGAATCCAAGCGGGCCAACTCGAACCCATTATCAATTTAAAAATTTGAGTTGCATAACCCGTTCACAATTTTAAAAAAGTGGGTTGTATTTATTTTGTTTACCACTCAAAGCAACATCACTCTCGAACTCTCACAAAAACACTCTCAAACTCACACCAAACTCTCGTCTAACACCACCACCTAGAGATGGCAAATAAACCTGCCCCATGGGTATTGTCCGAACCCGTCCCCGTTTTGACAAGGAATCCCCACATTGACTGGGCATTGGTATGAGTATGGGAAATCCCCGACTTTTTCAATTGGGTTGGGGAATCCCCGACTTTTTCAATTGGGTATGGGGATATACATATCCCCGTCATAATACCCGTCCCCGCCATATCTTCGTCCTTGTTTAAATTATTAAAATATTCATAATTAATTAAGTAATCATATATATATATATATATATATATATATATATATATACTTTCTATTTTTTATTTCTTCTAATTATTTGGTTTGTCATGAAACGCATTCGCATCTCCAATATATTTTTTATCTTATCATAACCTTTATGTAATTATGTTAAAATGATGTATGTCAATTAAAAATTGTTTATGCCTCACATTTGAATATTTCTATTATTTTTTAATATTTTTATTTATTATATATTTTCCTTTCACATGAGAATGTTTAATACTCTCAATTTAAGGTAATATAAAAAAAATCTTTACTTATTATTATTAATTTTTGTTTAATTTAAAGAACTCTTTTGTTTCATTAAAATAATTTTTGTTATTTTTCAAACATTGAGTATGTATGTTAATATTTGAAAACTTTTCTTAGATCTCTAAGGTATTTTTTTATCTTATTATACCCTTAATTATACATTTGATTTCCTTTGTGCGATCTCTTTCAATAGTCTCTCAAATTATTTCTAAGACACACATTTGTTAACTTATTAATATTTTTATTTATTGTTTATTTTCATCATTAGAATAATATTTCGATATATTCTATCTAATTATTTTTTATTTTCTAATTATTATCAATCGTACTATAATTTTTTCACTTTATAAATAACTTTTATTTACTACAATATAAAAGTTTAATGTAATTGTCATGAATATTTTTTGTCACTATTCAACATATATTGGAGTTTAAAAGATACAAAATTTATATCAAAATTTTATTATTATGTTTGTTATTTGTTCTTTGTGTCATTTTGATCAAGTGATTTATTATAACTTTTATTAGTGTATAAAAAAGAGATTCATTAGAATTTAAAAAAATTGAAGTAAACAAACATTTAAAATATTTTTTAATTTGAATTTTTTTTTTCTTTTATATTTTTTAAATATTTTTTAATTTTATCAACTAAGTTTCATTAATGTTTGTAGTTTGCAAATTTAATAAATGTTTTGGTTCTCATGAAATTTTATTTGGTATTTTAATTTAAAATGTAAACAATTATAATTTATTTCAAAGTATTTGATATGGAAGAAAAAATCATCCTTCTAATATTGAATATTTGATAATATTATGTTTTCTTTACCGTAATTTTTTTATCTTTTATAAAAATTAATATTGAAGTAGTTAGAAAACGAGCACGGGTATGAGTACGAGATTATACCCGTTATCCGGTGGGGATGGGGATGAGTATGGGTATGAGATAGCGAAACATGTCCCCGCCCCGCCCTGTTGCCATCCCTACCACCACCAGCGAAAAAGCGAACCTGCCTCCACATACAACAAACACCCACTACGAGCAGCGACCACCACTACGAGAAGCAACCACTGTTGTAAGCAACAACCACCGTTGTAAGCAACAACCACCATTGCGGCACCATGCAACACGATGGAGAGCAAGATCAGGAAAGGAAGGGCACATCGATAACAACCACCTCCTCAACGCAAGGGAGAACGAGATCGTGACAGGAGACGCGCGACAGCAATCACCGCACTTCCCTTCCATCACACTTCCTTCCTTCCCACTTAGAGAACCCTTGTTCCCTTTTTCCCACTACGAAAGGTTGTTGATTTCTGGGGGTTGAGTTCTAGTTGTGATGTATTGTAGGGTTTGAATTTCTACTAATTGGGGTTTTCTGCATTAGGGATTTTATAGATTGGAAATTTTGCAGATTGAGATTTTTTAGATTGCAGGTTTTTACATATTGATTTTTTACGTATTGATGTTTGTTTGGATTGAGATTTTGGAATTTCTTTGGTGTTCATTTTCTTCTCTTTTACAAGTTGTGTTGCTTCTCGTTCTCAACCTTTCTTTGTGAAAATCCTTGCACAATGCACTTACTCCATCTCCATTCTCTCTATGGTCAGAAACTAAAAAATAAATAAACAAGAAAAAATAAAAAATGGTGGGCCAGCCCATCAGCCCATCAACCCGCCCGATTATGGGATGGGTTCTATTATTCAACCCGTTTTCAGGTAACGGGCCAACCCGACCTGACTTGTTTTAGGCGGTCAATAACGGGTCGGGTCAAAACGAGACAGGTTGGCCCGTTTTACCATCCCTACAAAAGAACATATACGAAATAAAATAGAAAATATTTTTGAAATTTTTATTTGAACTTGACAAGAATCGACTTTAATCCTACGTATTTTCATTCTATATAGAAAATCAAAGTTTGCATAGTTTTAAAAAAAAATCGTTTTGTTAACATTTTTTAGTTTTAAAATTTTAATATTTGTTTAGATATTTTCTTAAATGAAAATTTTAATCATCAAATCAATTCGAGACTTGACATGATAATTAATAATTTTAATAATTATTACGAAAATTTTAATTATCAAATAAATCTGAAACTTAACATGATAATTAGTAGCTCATGAGACTCAACATCATAATTTTTTTTATTATCATGAAAACATAAATTTTAATTTATCAAGCTAGTTTGAGACTCAACATAATAATTAATAAACTTTTCAAAATTATTATGGTTATGAAAAATTAACTATTAAGTGAATCAAAATTTAACATAATAATTAAGATTTTTATTTATATAATACGATGAAAGGTTCACTTCACACACACAAAAAAGTTGAATAAATGTTTTGGTACATACCTGAAGTCAATAATTTTCAAAGTAGAAATGGTAAAAATATTCCTATTTATAGGTATTCGCGAATAAATTCTACTATGGATAGTTAATGGATACTTTAAACATGTATTTGTGGGTAATGGATAATGGGTAAATTTTATTCTCGCTTACTAACTCAGCGGGAAGAGTCTCATATTGATCGTCCTCACAAGTATCATTACATATTGATGATCCCATTGTTGCTTTGTGGTATCCTTTCTTCTTCCCATTGTTGATGTCATTACTCTTTGATGAATAATTCTTCCCTAGGTAATAAAACAACAAAAGGAAAGTTAATACTTTATTTCAATGACAATTCAGAATGCTCTCTTATTTCTTTCTATTTTTCTCTATTTTCTTCCTCCTCTCGTTTTCTAGTTTTCAATGAAAATTTAGAATGCTCTCTTATTTATTTATCTTTTTCTCTCCTTTCTTCCTCCTCTATTTTTCTAGTCTTTTATTCTTTTTCTATCTTTTCTTTCTCTTTTTTCTTTTTCTCTTTTTTCTTTCTCCTCTCTTTCTCGAGTTTCTTTTTCTCTCTTTTATTTCTCCTATCTTTCTCAAGTTTCTTTTTCTTCTTTTTCTCTTAGTGCTTGTTTCTTCTTTTGCTCTGGTCTTGATTCTTCTAGCTTCTCTAATCTTTTCAATGTCATTTCTTCCTTTCTTTTCAAATATAGGGTGTAGTTCTTAAGATCTTTATTTGTTAGAAAACTTGCATTCCAATTAGGACATTGATGATTTTCATGCCCATAACCTTTACATTTGGAACATCTTAGTGCCTTGTCCTTGGCAATGATTTTTTGTCAGATTTGAACTTCCTTTTAAGTCTACCAATCTTGCCATTCAACTTAATAATTTTGGACACCAAGGCATTGACATCCTCCTCCAAAGCCAAACCCAAATGAGGCAACTCTGATATCTTCAGTGAGACTTCCTAGAATCGCTATTGTTCCCTTTTATTTTTCAAAACTATAGTACTATGTGTCATTCTCCCACTTTCACATTCTTTAACAAATGGATCTCTATGAGGACTAAGATAGGTAAAATCATATGTAAAACCACCTTTAGAAGAATGTCTTTATTGGCTTATGAGGAATTGCTCCTTATTACTAGATCATACAAGAAAGGTTAGCAAAATAACAATAATATATTTAAAACCTTATCACTTTTCTAAGTGTTTTCATTCAAAAACTTCACTTGTGTTTCACACTTTGTAAGTTTTTTCTCGAGTGTACTCTCTTGCCTTTTACCATTCAATTTCCTTTAGCGCTTGGCATAAAACTCTGGTAGCTTAAGCAAAGAGTAAACAAATAATGTGAAAAATGTTACGAGATCTAAATGTTGACTCAAGAGGTCAAACAAAAACAAAAATCTAGACAAAACATCAAGGAATTTTAAAAGACATAAAACAATAAAATTAGAAAATAATAAGATTACCAAAGAGAGTTAAAGGAGACAACGCAAAGACTCTAACAAAAAGTCTTATTGCAATACAATATATCAATAAAGCACAAATAAAAATGTAGCAAATATTTGTGTTAAACTCTTTTCTTTCCATTGGATCATTACTTTCCCTTTTTTTCTTCTTCTTTTCTTTCAATATATATTTGTTTCCTATTGACTTTGATCCACTATTATTTCTTTTCTTTTCAATTTTGTAGTTCAACACATAAACATATAAAAATAAACAATTTGATAAATCAATGTAATTGCACTTGTAAGTAGTTAATTGGGACTACGATTGATAGAAAAACACAAAAACAAATAATTTCCACAAATTAAATGTAGAAAAACACAATTTAAATGAAGAACACGAAAAACAAGATAAATTAAAAACTCAATGGAATTGGATAAAACCTCAGGGGTTTTACTCCTTCCAAAATTCTAAGAATAATAAAATAAACAAAATTTCAAAACAAAGCATAAAACACATACATTAAAAAATTGTAGTTTTTTTATATTTCACATGACAAAAAAATAAGATGGGATGGGAAATTCAAACTAGAACTTTGCTCTAGATACTAAATGATACAATCTTATCCAGGAAAAAATTATGAATTTGAATCCTCAAGAGGCATAACAAAAATAAATCAGAGAAGAATGCGAAATAAGATAGGGATGAAGGACGCTACAATCTAACAAATTGATAAGTAAAGTGAAGATTCGCCACAAAGATGTTAATCTTTGATAAAATCAAAGCTCTAATCTAAGAACCAAGAGAATCCTCTCTCAAATAATGCAAATGCATATAATATGACTTAAAAGTGTTTACATTAGTTTTTGGTACCTCTATTTATAGGCACATATGTTTAAGAAAATCTAAAAGAAAGCCCAAGACCAAAAACATAAATTAATTTCTAAAAGAAAGCCCAAAACACAAAAACATTGAAACAAATTAATTTTTGTAATAACTATTCTTCAAATGTGTTCATGATCTTCATGTTCTTTAAGTTTCCTCCTTCGTGGAACATTATAAGCTTCAAGGAGACGTGTTTTTATCTTTGACCTTGTCATAGATATTTTGAATTGCAAATGTTCTACCTTAAGTTCTTCTTATATATGTATAGGAGATAGTCATTTATCATTCCCTCCTTCTTGAAGAGAATTTGTCCTCAAGTTCATACCACTTGAAGTTTAAGAGATAGTCCTTTATCACTTTGTAAACCACATTTGTAGTTGTAGTGTTAAATTTTTATCTTCATCCAAAATTAGTATTTTCAAACCTTGTTTGGTGTTCACTCTAGAAATTACTATGTATAGTTGTCCATGTGTGAATACAAGGTGAGAAAGATAAAGTCCAACTTTATATAGAGTTTTCCCTTGACTTCTTTTTGTTATCATTGCAAAACATAAACATATAGGAAATTATCTCCTTTGAAACTTAAAAAGGGATGCTTGGATCAGAAGGAGGCAAGTTCATTCTTGGCATGAATATTTATCACCAACTTTTTTGTTTGTTATTATTGTAGTATAAATAATATTCTTTCTCAAATCATTGACTTGCAACCTTGTACCATTGCAAAGACCATTTGTTTCATCAATGTTTCTTAAAAGCATGATAGGTACACCAAATTTCAATTTAATTTTATGATTGGAAAACTCTAAGCATTTAATATCACTACGAAACTCTATAGTAAACCACTCAACTTGAATTTATTGATCTTCATTAGATTAGTAAGGAGTGTATGAACTTAAATAAGTTTGTTCTTCACCAGGTATTGAAGATAAAATGAAATCTTTTACCTTTTCAACAGAGTCAATTTTTTGACAAAGCATTGCACCATAATCAAAGAAACTTGTATTCATGATTTTTTTTCCAATAGACCAGGATAAACAAAGTTGACTAAAGAAAGTAAAGGTGTTTCATATTCTTGAATTAAAAGATTTGGTGGTATACAAATTTTGCCTTCACCATCCTCATTAAAATCCATATCCATCTTCCCGGTTGATACATGTCAGTTTGAACCCAGGAGGGGTTACCTGCAGAAGAGTCTCCAAAGCTCAAGTAAGTCAAAGCTCTTAGAAGGTCAAATCAGTGATTAATGAATGCGTACCTTTAATTATTGGGGTCCACACGTATTTATAGAGCATTAATGATGTCTGATTACCTCATGGGCCGGGCCTTGACATGGGCTCTAGCTTGGGCCATGAGTGGGCCTGGGCCCTAACCCAGGCCCTTAAGACCTATTGAACGCGGGGGCTTCTATTTTCACTAAGTTTATTGGAGTTGTCGGCCTGGACTTTAATCTTATCGGGTTTGCTGGAGTAGCCGGCCTGGACCGACTACCTACCTTGATGGCTTATATTGGTTACATGAGGTGTATGTTATTCTTCTAGATGTATAGGTTAAAACCGGTACAAGTTAGGCCGAATACTTGGTTGCCTTGATATATGCATTGTTTACTTATTTGGTCGAGTTTGGCTAGGTGTGGTACACCAGTCCCCCAGCCTTGTCCGATATGAGTTGTCGGTCAAGGGTGATATGTGTTGGTATGCTAGCAGAACCGGCTAGGTGTGATACACCAGTCCCCCAGCCTTTAAGTGTGATGAACATTGTTAAGGCTAAAAAGTGGTAACCGTCTGAAGGTAGGTGAAGGGGTGTCAGGGGTCAAATCAAGAAGTTTTGGCGCCGTCGTTTTTAAAAGTTATATCTTTCGCAATGATGGTGTCGATTGGTCTAGGGTATTGTTTTGGCGGGAAGGGGTTTTCGTCGTTTGGGATCCTGGACTATAAATATAGGTTTCAAAACGGGTGAGGGGTTACTTGGTTCATTTGCGAGAGTTTTGAATTCAGAGTTCTTGTGCGCATCATATTGTCCAACTAGTTCCCAAATTCAGCCGACATCTCCCCGTAAACACGAAAACAGGTATGTCTAGTAGCGCTAGTATATCGTTATCTACGTCTAGTAGTAGTGAGAGTACGGAGTCGGAGAGAAGTAGGCGTAGACAATTTGACGAAGAGGGTACAAGTTCTGGGGGCATGACAAGTGGGATTCCAATGGAGACAGTGAAGGAGGTTCGAGAAGATTCCCCTGAAGAGTTGGTAGAAAGCAACTGGCCGGCAAAAGGCGGCTATGGGTGGCGGCTGCCGACGTCCGCAACCAATCATCTTTGTTTCGGTGGTCTCGTCTACTGAACTCCTGGTTAAAATGCACACCTGTCATCTCCAAGGGCGTCAGTGGGGACATCGTTTCCCTAGAGAGAGTTAGTGTTATCGACCGGGAATGTCATGGACAGGAGGGTGCTACCGAGAAGTTTTTCTACATGTATATGTGCCTTTTTTCTCAACTTCATATGCGGTTACCGTTAGACGGTTTCACTATGGGCGTATTGTGGGCACTAAATGTGGCACTTACGCAGCTGCATCCGAATAGTTGGGCCTACTTGCAGGCTTTCCGCATCTTGTGCCAATCCTTATATTTGGAGCCCACTCCTTACGCTTTTTTGTATATTTACGACACCAGACCCTGTCGGCCGGCTACTTGGCTATCTTTGATAAGTCGCCCCAGTATCAGCAGACTGGATGCATTTTCCCAGTCTTTCAAGCATTTCAAGAACGGGTACTTCAAGGTTGTCGTTAAAGAAGGAGGCAAAGCTCATTTTTTGAAAGCAAATGGGAGTACCAAATTCCCTTTTAGTTGGACACGCAATCCTTCTCGGTATAAGGATATGGGGATGGATGAGTTATCGGCTGGTGATAAGGAGGTGGTGGAGATCTTGTTGAAGTTTGTTGACAAGTTGCCCACTAAGGGCCTAGTTAGAGTTTATAATTCGGTGCATCGGATAATAGATATCGAAGGTATCTGTTTATTACTTAAACTGTGTTAATAATTCTAAGTTGTTTTGATCCGAGTTGTAATGTATTATTGTAGGGCATATGGCGCAATCTGGAAAGAAAAACTTGGCGCTTTTCCAATCGCTGAGGAAGGAGATGGCCGCTAAGGCCAAGGCAACTGGGAAGACTGATGTTCCCAACTTGCAGGAGTCTGTGGTGGAGGTGCATGTGCACGGCGGGACGAAGAGGAAGGCTGAGTTGCCGCCTCGACACGGGAAGGGAAAAGACGTGAAGAAAGTAAGGGCGGCCTTGCTCGAAACGGGGTCAGCTAGCGGAGCAGGGTCGGCCAGTGGGGAGAAAGGGCCGAATTCTGGTTTGATCGAATTGCCGGAAATATCTATGAGGAAGGATATTTCAATTACCCTCCTAGATACCATTGTAAATTCTATTGACGGCATGGATGTGGACCATATTGTGAGGACAATGGTCGAGTTTGGAAGCAAGGCTTTAGTACCCGCTGTTTGGAGGGTCCGCTGTTTGGATTCTGAGGAACAATTGGCGCCCACCGTGGGGCACAAGACGAACACCTTTAGTACCCGTTTTTCTCTGAAGATGGTTTCCACCCGTAGCAAAGTTGGAGTGAACAAGCAAGCGGATGCTGGTCCCTTTGGACCTCCTGACATCACCCCTGATATGGCCACCATCCTCGACGGCCAAGCAAAGATGCAACAAGAACTCGTAGATTTGAAGAAACGCAGCGCTGACGAGATGGAGGCGCTACGACAAGAGAACTCTCGCCTGAGGCGAAAGATCGAAGCTGATCCCAATCAGAAGGGAAAAGCCAAGGAAACCTCTGAAGCTGCGAGGTCTCCGACCTTCCAGCCCACAGAGGAAGAAAATGAGTACAACCCCACTCCTCACAGCTTCACCACCATTCAACAAACATCCATCCCCTTTACCCATCCCCCTCACTTCCCATCTACTCAACCAGGGCTCACCGCACCCCCAACCCCTGCCGCTACCCTCCCTACCACCCAGATCCCCTACAACATACCCACCACCCTACACACCACACATGTTCCACCATACAACCCACAATACCTTCCGACAACCCACATCCCCCCTCACAACCTCACCTCCACCTTCCCCGCTATGATCAACCATCCCATCCCACCTCACCTACTCCCTCCCCACCAGTCCAGACGCCGTCACCCCTTCACTGACTTTATCGCCAACACCCCTCTTCCGACCCAGTGGGAACCTTTCACCCTGGACCGCTATATTGGCGAAACCGACCCTGACGAGCACCTTAAAGTCTACATCACCCATGTCGCCCTGTACACGTCCCAAGATGCAGTCTTTTGCAAAGCCTTCCCCACCACCCTCAAGGGCCCTACCCTAGAATGGTTCACAACCCTTCCGCCTTACTCCATCGACAGTTTCGACGTCCTCTCCCACATGTTCTCCACCCATTTCGCTGGCAGCCCGCCGCACCAAACTACCACCATCTCCCTCCTGGGCATCAGACAAGAACAAAGCGAACCACTCAGAGCGTTCATAGATCGCTTCAGTAAGGCAGCTCTTCGTACACCACAGCTCAATCAGGAGATGATCCTCCAGTGCATGGCCCTTACTTTACAACCCGACCCCTTCGCCAACAACGTCTATCTCCACCCATCTGCCTCCATGCACGAGCTCAAGTTACGTGCAACTGACTATGTTTGCATAGAGGAAATGCAAACCCTCCACACCAAATTCTGCAACGAATATGCAGCCACCACCGCCAACCCCACCCCACAACCTAACCCACATCCTGATACCCGCCCACGCGAGCCCCGCCAACCTCGCTTCACCAGATACGCCCCTCTTACCATAGCCCGCTCCCGCATCCTCGACGAGGCCCTACAAGCTGATCTAATCCCTTCACCACGCAAGACAACCACACCTCCCAACGTCGATATGACCAAATATTGCTGCTACCACCGCAACCATGGTCACACTATAGAAGAATGCAAAGCACTCCAGGATAAAATAGAAGAACTGGTCCGTGTTGGCCACTTTCGCCACTTCATCCATAGAGACGACCATTCCTCCTCCTCTCGATCCCGCCACCCCCTCGATCCGATCACAGACGTCCTCCACATGACTCTCGTCACGACAGACGCCCCGCCCAACCCACCAGTCAAGAACTGGAGCCGGCTCGCACCGACATCACCCCTGCTGACCCTCCCCTACGTGGCACCATTAACACTATCTCTGATGGCTTCGCTAGCGGAGGATCCACTTCTTCTGTCAGAAAAAGACACCTCCGCCATATCCAATCCATCAACCACATCACCCATTCCCACCACAGACGTCGTATGCCTCCTATCATCTTCATAGATGATGACTTTCACGGCCTCGACCATCAACAAGATGACCCCATGGTTATCACTGTTGAAATCGAAAATTACACTGTTAAGAAAGTCCTCGTTGATCAAGGCAGCTCCGTTGATATCCTCTACTGGGCCACCTACCAAAAACTCCAACTTCCTAACACCGTCATGGTCCCATATGACGAGCCAATATGTGGCTTTTCTGGTGAACAGGTATCCACTCGGGGCTACATTGACCTCCACACCGTCTTTCGGGAGGGGACCTAAACTAAAACCATCCCAATCTGCTTCCTTATTGTCGACGCGCCAACATCCTACAACATCCTCCTGAGCCGTCCTTCCCTCAATACCCTTGGCATCGTCGTTTCCACCCCTCACTTGGCCATGAAGTTCCCTGCCCCGTCCGGCGACATTCTTACCATCCACTGCGACCAGCGCTTGGCACGCGAATGCTACATGGCCAGCTTGCGACCACAACTCCCAATCCAACAAACCAACCACATCAAACGACCCCCTGGCTCCAGCATAGCCCTATCCGGCGAAGATCTTGACCCCAGAATAGGTCGGGATGTTCGCCTTGAACCAGTTGAGGACACCTCCCCTCTAGAGCTTCCTAATGGTCACTCTATTAACCTAGGCACCGGTTTAAACTCTGACGAGCGTGCCACCATCACACTCATCCTCATCAACAACACCGATCTTTTCGCCTGGTCAACCGCCGACTTCCCTGGAGTGGACCCCCAAGTGGCATCCCACAAACTATCCATTTATAAAGAAGTCCGCTATGTATCCCAGAAAAAACGCAAGCTTGGCGAAGAACGTCGACAAGCAGCCAAGGTTGAAGCCAACAAGTTACTATGCGCAGGATTTATAGAAGAAGCTCAGTACACCACTTGGCTTTCTAACGTTGTCTTGGTGAAGAAAGCCAATGACAAATGGCGGATGTGTGTAGATTACACGGACCTAAACAAGGCTTGCCCTCGTGATGCTTACCCCTTACCCAACATCCATCGACTCGTGGACGGCGCGGCAAGGAACAAGGTGCTTAGCTTTTTGGATGCATATTCCAGATATAACCAAATCCCCATGGCCTCATCAGACATGCACAAAACCACCTTCATCACGGACGATGCCAATTACTTCTATAGAGTCATGCCCTTTGGCCTCAAAAACGCCGTAGCAACTTACTAACGGCTGATGGACAAGGTTTTCAGCCACCTAATGGGGCACTGTGTCGAAGTATACGACGACGATATGGTTGTCAAGTCTCCAAGTCATCGCCAACATGTCGAGGACCTGTCAGCAGTCTTCTCTGCACTACGCCAATACAACCTTCGCCTCAACCCTGACAAGTGTGTATTCGGCTTTGACCGGGGTAAATTCCTTGGTTTTATGTTAACCCAGCGCGGCATAGAGGCCAACCCTGAAAAATGCAAGGCCATCATCGAAATGCGCAGCCCCACTACTATTAAGGAGGTCCAATGTCTCATTAGTCGTCTCACAGCCATCTCCCGCTTCCTACCCAAACTAGCTGAACAAACCCAACCCATAATACAACTCCTAAAGAAATCCACCCGATTCACGTGGACTGATGATTGTGAACAAATTTTCCAAAAACTGAAAACAACCCTAACCTCCCCACCTATCCTCCACAAGCCGGACACTCATCAACCCCTACTTGTATACATCACAACCACCGACTATACTGTCAGCGTCACACTTGTCCAAGAAGTAGAAGGCACACAACATCCTGTATATTTTGTGAGTAGAACACTGCAAGATCCTGAAACCAGATATCAGATGGTAGAAAAGCTGGCCCTATCTTTGGTCCACGCAGCACGCCGCCTACGCCCATATTTCCAAAACCACACCATAACAGTTAAAACTGACTACTCAATCCAAAAAATATTACAAAAACCAGATCTAGCCGGACGCATGTCATCATGGGTCGTCGAACTGTCAGAATTCAACATCCGTTATGAACCCCATGGCCCCATCAAAGCCTAGTGTCTCTTAGACTTCGTCAACGACCTACAACAAACACCCATAGAGGACTAGTGGACGCTTCATGTAGATGGTTCCTCAAACCCAAGAGGTGTCGGCACTGGCATCGTCTTAGAATGCCCCAACGACATCCTCATTGAAAAATCCCTTCACTTTGCCTTCAAAATGTCAAATAACCAAGCCGAATACGAAGCCATCCTTGCCGGTCTTTCCCTAGCCCGTGAGGTAGGCGTCAAGAAATTAATGTGCAAAACCGACTCCAAGCTCATTGTAGGCCATCTAAATGACGAGTTCCAGATCAAAGATCCCATCCTTCTACAGTACTACCATCTGGTCCGTGCAGTCATTCAATCCGCCTTCGAACAAGTCCGCATCGAACACATTCCAAGGACCGACAACATCAGGGTCGATATCCTCTCCAAATTAGCCAGCACCAAGTTAAAAAACCGTCACCGATCCTTACTACAGCAAACACTATCCACGCCTTCCATCACACACACTTGTCAAAATTTAACCCACGCCCCAGCTGACAACGTCACCCCCTCCCAAAGCCAAAACTGGACCACCCCCTACATCCAGTACCTCAAAACCGGCAACCCCCCTAGATGCGGACAAAACTTGGCTGGCTAAGGCCGCCAGGTACACCATGATAGGCGATGACCTCTACAAACGCGGATATGATCAACCCCTCCTTAAGTGTGTCACGGCAGAATAAGCGCAATATATTATCAAAGAGCTACACGAAGGTATTTGTGGTTATCATTCCGGCGCACGCACCATGGCTACTAGAGTTCTTAGAGCCGGATATTTCTGGCCGACCATAGAAGCAAATTGCCAGGATTATGTCAGAAAGTGCAAACCATGTCAGAAACATGGCAACCTTATTCACCAGAAACAAGAACAGTTACACCACATACTATCCCCATGGCCATTCGCTAAGTGGGGAATGGACATTCTCGGTCCCTTTTCACCCGGCAAGGGGCAGGTAAAATTCCTAATTGTAGTTGTCGATTACTTCACTAAATGGATAGAAGCCAAGCCGCTAACTACCATCACGGCCTAGTAAGTTCAACAATTTGTGTGGAAGGACATTATATACAGATATGGTGTGCCACATACCATCATCACAGACAATGGCCGACAATTTATTGATAAAGAGTTAGCCAAGTTCTACACTGGACTAGGCATCAAGCACATCACAAGTTCTGTAGAACATCCACAAACCAATGGACAAGTAGAGGCGGCAAATAAAGTTATCCTCGTGGAACTGTGCAAGAGATTGGATACTGCCAAAGGCCGATGGCCCGAAGAATTAGTAGAAGTACTATGGGCTTACAGATGCACCCCTCAATCATCAACAAACAAATCCCCATTCAGCCTAGTCTACGGCGCAGACGCCATGATACCAGTAGAAATTGGCGAACCATCCCTACGCCGAGAACTATACGACCCAACCCACAACCACCAAAACATGGCCACCCATCTCGACCTCTTACCCGAACTTAGAGAAAATGCCCAAATACGCAATCTAGCTGCCAAACGAAGAGCTGCCAGAAAATATAACGCAAACCTATGTCCACGATCATTCGCAATCGGGGACTTAGTCTGGAGAATGGCCAGCAGTGCAAGAAAGAAGGATGACAAATTCTCCGCTAACTGGGATGGCCCATACCGCATACGTGAAGACGCGGGAGGAGGAGCTTATCGCCTTGAACACTTATTTGGGGAAGAAATACCCAACACCTGGAATGTGTCCCACCTCAAATTCTATTTCAGTTAAATGTATATTGTACTTAGCCGAATACTTGTAACCCTGGGTGTACTTTTTTTCCTCACCTGGTCTTTTTTCCCTAAGGAGGGTTTTGGCCAGGGAGGTTTTAACGAGGCACCCATATTCAATAAATAAAAAAAGGGTTCTCAACTGTACGACTTTTCCACGTGTTTTCTCTCACATTCCTTTAAGTTCCCCACCCTTACCCCAAGTAAGCGGCCTGGGTCGAACACTCTTATCTTGTGCTTAATTCGTTTAAGTTCCTCACCCTTACCCCAAGTAAGCGGCCTGGGTCGAACACCCTTATCTTGTGCTTAATTCGTTTAAGCTCCCCACCCTTACCCCAAGTAAGCGGCCTGGGTCGAACACCCTTATCTTGTGCTTAATTCGTTTAAGCTCCCCACCCTTACCCCAAGTAAACGGCCTGGGTCGAACACCCTTATCTTGTGCTTAATTCGTTTAAGTTCCCCACCCTTACCCCAAGTAAGTGGCCTGGGTCGAACACCTTTATCTTGTGCTTAATTCTTTTAAGTTCCCCACCTTTACCCCAAGTAAGCGGCCTGGGTCGAACACCCTTAACATACAACCCATCGCGACACACATACATCACATATTATCAAAACTCGACATACAGAATAACATACAGAACATTAATCGCATTAAACATAAACGCAAAGTATACCAACGTAACATAATGTACCGGTTATTACAAACATAGGCTCAAATATTTTCAAATCAATAAAAGTTAAGGTCCTATTCTGCCACGTCAGCTGCCACCTCTCCAGCATCAACCGCCTCAATAACCTCTTCAGCCGCTTTCTCCTCCACCCTTACTTCCGCTTCCTCACCAGCACTGCCTTCATCTTCATTCACAAGCCTCCCGTCAATAACATCCTTGTTGACATCAAACTTCGCGTCCGTAACATCCACCTCCCTATGAAAAAATGCCGCTTGGCGTAATCCTTTCTCAAAACCGTTAATGTGTTCCTGTATGATGCTATTCTTCAGATCATCGAGCTCACCAACAGCTCCGTCATACTTATCCTTCAAATCGTCATAATCTTCCTCCAATTCCCTTATTCTCTTATTCAATTTTTCCTCAGAATCCAAACAGCGAACCCTCCATGTCGCCAACCTCTTTCTCTCTACATCCCAACTCTCTTTCGCCTTCTCCAGCGTAGCCTTTTCCTCCTCTAGCTTGTCCACCATCCTCTGCAACTCCTCCACCTTTTCCCGGCCCCCCTCCTTCACTTCCCTCTTGTATAGAGACCCCACACGCCGGCTCAATACTAAAGCCTTGCTTCCAAACTCGACCATTGTCCTCACAATATGGTCCACATCTATGCCGTCAATAGAATTTACAATGGTATCTAGGAGGGTAATTGAAATATCCTTCCTCATAGATATTTCTGGCAATTCGATCAAACTAGATTCTGGCCCTTTCTCCCCACTGGCCGACCCTGCTCCGCTAGCCAACCCCGTTCCGTGCAAGGTTGCCCTTACTTTCTTCACGTCTTTTCCCTTCCCGTGTCGAGGCGGCAACTCAGCCTTCCTCTTCGTCCCGCCATGCACATGCACCTCCACCACAGACTCCTACAAGTTGGGAACATCAGTCTTCCCAGTTGCCTTGGCCTTAGCCGCCATCCCCTTCCTCAGCGATTGGAAAAGCGCCAAGTTTTTCTTTCCAGATTGCGCCATATGCCCTACAATAATACATTACAACTCGGATCAAAACAACTTAGAATTATTAACACAGTTTAAGTAATAAACAGATACCTTCGATATCTATTATCCGATGCACCGAATTATAAACTCTAACTAGGCCCTTAGTGGGCAACTTATCAACAAACTTCAACAAGATCTCCACCACCTCCTTATCACCAGCCGATAACTCATCCATCCCCATGTTCTTATACCGAGAAGGATTGCCTGTCCAACTAAAAGGGAATTTGGTACTCCCATCTGCGTTCAAAAAATGAGCTTTGCCTCCTTCTTTAACGACAACCTTGAAGTACCCGTCCTTGAAATGCTTAAATGACTGGGAAAATGCATCCAGTCTGCTGATACTGGGGCGACTTATCAAAGATAGCCAAGTAGCCGGCCGGCGGGGTCTGGTGTCGTAAAAATACAAAAAAGCGTAAGGAGTGGGCTCCAAATATAAGGATTGGCACAAGATGCGGAAAGCCTGCAAGTAGGCCCAACTATTCGGATGCAGCTGTGTAGGTGCCACATTCAATGCCCGCAATACGCCCATAGTGAAACCGTCTAACAGTAACCGCACATGAAGTTGAGAAAAATGGCACATATACATGTAGAAAAACTTCTCGGTAGCACCCTCCTGTCCATGACATACCCGGTCGATAGCACTAACTCTCTCCAGGAAAACGATGTCCCCACTGACACCCTTAGAGATGATAGGTGTGCAGTTTAACCAGGAGTTCAGTAGACGAGACCACCGGAACAAAGATGATTGATTGCGGACGTCGGCAGTCGCCCACCCATAGCCGCCTTTTGCCGGCCAGTTGCTTTCTGCCAACTCTTCAGGGGGATCTTCTCGAACCTCCCTCACCGTCTCCATTGGAATCCCACTTGTCATGCCCCCAGAACTTGTACCCTCTTTGTCAAATTGTCTATCCCTACTTCTCTTTGACTCCGTACTCTCACTACTACTAGACGTAGATAACGATATACTATCGCTACTAGACATACCTGTTTTCGTGTTTACGGGGAGATGTCGGCTGAATTTGGGAACTAGTCGGATAGTATGATGCGCACAAGAACTCTGAATTCAAAACTCTCGCAAATGAACCAAGTAACCCCTCACCCGTTTTGAAACCTATATTTATAGTCTAGGATCCCAAACGACGAAAACCCCTTCCCGCCAAAGCAATACCCCAGACCAATCGACACCATCATTGCGAAAGATATAACTTTTAAAAACGACGGCGCCAAAACTTCTTGATTTGACCCCTGACACCCCTTCACCTACCTTCAAACGGTTACCACTTTTTAGCCTTAACAATGTTCATCACACTTAAAGGCTGGGGGACTGGTGTATCACACCTAGCCGGTTCCGCTAGCATACCAACACATATCACCCTTGACTGACAACTCATATCGGACAAGGCTGGGGGACTGGTGTACCACACCTAGCCAAACTCGACCAAATAAGTAAACAATGCATATATCAAGGCAGCCAAGTATTCAACCTAACTTGTACCGGTTTTAACCTATACATCTAGAAGAATAACCTACACCTCATGTAACCAATATAAGCCATCAAGGTAGGTAGCCGGTCCAGGCCGGCTACTCCAGCAGACCCGATAAGATTAAAGTCCAGGCTGACAACTCCAATAAACTTAGTGAAAATAGAAGCCCCCGCGTTCAATAGGTCTTAAGGGCCTGGGTTAGGGCCCAGGCCCACTCATGGCCCAAGTAAGAGCCCAAGTCAAGGCCCGACCCATGAGGTAATCAGACATCATTAATGCTCTATAAATACGCGTGGACCCTAATAATTAAAGGTACGCATTCATTAATCACTGATTTGACCTTTTGAGAGCTTTAACTTACTTGAGCTTCGGAGACTCTTCTGCAGGTAACCCTCCTAGGTTCAAGCTGACATGTATCAACCGGGAAGAGGCCAACTGAGGAGATAGCGGACTACATGGTAAGGTGACGCTTGTGCCTAACTCATCTTATTTGTTCTTCTGCAGGAACAGGAGAATTTCTTTATGGTTGAGATTACCTTTGAACTCTCAATAGGAAATTATTTTGAAGAAATATATAATTTCCTCAAACTTGAGATTTTTATGGAAATTAACAAGTTATTTATTATATTTTGATATCAGACATCTAATGTTGATGTTAGTTAAATGATTATTGGGTATGACTAAATTCTTGTGGGATTAATGATTAATCAAGAAAAATCCATCAACTCTTGGTAATGAGTTTGAGTCAATATAAATAAAGACCTTGTCCAAGGTATTATGAATGAGTTTCTTAAGTCATTCATCATGTGTTAATTTATTAAACTTTGATAGTTATACCATATCCTAGAATTAACATAGAGATGTAAATATGTAAGAAAATATTATATTAATCTTCTGGTGGTTCTAAAGTAAAAATACTTCATACTATTAAGCCGTTAAGGCGTGTTGTTAGATGTCAACCTTAATTAATAAATTAGTGAGTTCATTTATTGCCAGATTTTATAATCAACATAATGGATCACAGACTAATGAATGTTCTGGTTTTCTCTAGAGGAAAAAAATATTATTGATTAAATTAAAAGGTTTAATTTTAATTAATTAATATTTTTTTTAAGTGGAATATTATTGTATTTTTTGTTAGCACCAAATATATAATTAATAAAAGTTTAATTAAGTAACACTTAATTAAAAAATTGATAAATCAAAATTTAAATATGATTTAATAAAATTTATTTTGTTACTGGAATGGAAATAAAAATTGGATTTAGTTTTTATTTGATAGAAACAAAAGGAAGATATAGCCAGAGTGGTTTTCTATAAGATAAATTAAAACCAACCTTAAAAGACACATTAATTAAGTGAGACTTATTTTTAGAAATGCCAAGTTTTTTTCAAAATGAAGCTCTCTCTTGAATTGCAATTTAGTTCCCAATAAATCCATTAGAACAACATTATGAGATATCCAAAAACATTCTACAAGTTTATTTAATAATTTATTTAATACACACAAATAAAAAGGTTAAAAAGTAATTAAATAATTAAATAATTATATTTTAATGTTGCTAAAAATTTAAATATAATTAAACTAAAAAAATTTAAATTATCAGAAAATCTATGTGTTAAACATATAATAAATTTTAAAAAAAATATATATGAATGTGAGACTTTATTGAATTGAAAAATATTGCATAGTAATTTTAAAAAGTATTTTTATTTTTTGTAAAATCTGTTATATGAATTATATTATTATATTTAATATAGTTAATTATTTTAATTTGTAATGATTTATTATTAATTATATCTTAAACGATGGATGTAGGTGTAGAACACGAGAGTGGTATTTGTCAAACATAACCATCAAATAATAATATAATATTCATTGAACTGGAAATTTATGAAAGTTTAAGTTTCGGAAACTTTTTCATTTGATTCCTAATGTTACGATGAATTGCACGTTAGCAACAGCTTTTTTTTTTATAATATTATTAGTAATGGTGATTAATTTAATTAGGAGAATGATACATAAATTAGATTTATATATATTTCATTGTAACTAATTATACGATTATACAAGTATTTAATCTATATGATATAGATATTAATAAATTTATATGATGAAATTAAGTGTTTTAGAAATACTAATTTATTTTTGTATAGTTTCAAAATATTTTGCATCAGATATATTTTATTTAAAACATCTTAATTATTAATTTTAAGAGAGGACCTGATTAATAGGGAACTTGTAATTAAAAGGATTAACACTAATTACCTAGACAATCTAGCACTACAAAAAAATAGATATTTGTGACGGTTAAAATTACAAGTTTTAACGGTTAAAAACTGCCACAAATGAAATTTCTGACAGTTTTAAAAATCGTCAAAATTACGCATGTCAAAAACAGTTTTTGACAAGAAAATTTTAACAGATGGTATTGTTGTAAAAAAAAACAGCGGTTAAAAACCGCTACAAAATTTACTTTTATTTTATGATATTTCATCATATTTTATCGGTTAAAAACCGCCACAAAATATTTTATTTTTTAACGGTTAAAAACCGCCACAAAATACATTATCTTTTACGATTAAAAATTGTCAAAAATTATTTGAATATTTTTAAAAAAATTTAAAATTCCAAAAAATATTTATTAATTATTAGACTAACTTTATAATTCACTTTTTTTTCTTTTCTATAGCATTATTAGACAAAATCAAGCTTTAATTAGTTATCTCAAAAATTTGTACCCCTAATATATAATAATTTTAGGATTATATAAATAATGCATAAATAATCCAATTATGACAGTGACAAATTTAACATGGCTCTAACATTGTGTTTCAAGATAAAACTAAATCAGTAAGAATTTGTTTGTGACACAAATGTATACATGAGTACACTGTATAAATGTATATAATCAACATAATTAGCTCCCTTATTCAAACTCCAACTACAAACACAATTTAAATAGTTAACCAACTTATTTGAGCACTAGGTTCCCCTCTGTCGTTCTAAAACAAAAGCCACACACGACCAATTGTTATCACCAAAATATGTCACCGCAGAACATTGAACATCTTCTTCCTCATTCCATTCACTATTTAGCATGGAATGATTTAAGCCTTTTTGGAATAGTGACAATCATTGAAATGGAGTCCTGCTTGATTTGTGCTTAATGATGAAGCAATATTCAGTTCCTTATCACATATTTTGGACAATAAGTAAAAGGGACTTGTCCTCTTCCTTAGTCCATGCACCTTATGCACCTTGGTTGACTAAAGGATCTTCATAATTCAACCACCTATGGTTGCAAACCATTAAAATAGTGAATCAAAAGTATGTAATCCAACCATTCATACATAAACACTATTCTATGGTCTACATAACAGATATTTATTAGAAACACTTCCATCATCTCTAGCATACAAAGAAAAGTACATAAAAGATTAAAGTGTATTCTCTTTCATTCAAAAGCATAACAAAAGTAATATATATATTGTGGAAAATGATAAACTTCAGAAAATGGTTTACCTATAATTTCCTAATTGCATAAACATGTTTACAACACTTCCTGCAATATTTTCTTAATTTTCAGAAACATAACATCAAACAACATATGTTTAGTATTAGTATACTTACAAAATGGCAAGAGCTTGCTTTAAACGAATGACTTTCAGAATCTTATCGGTTAGTCTATTTCCTTGAAGTGACTTGGGAAGAAAAGTCACAATGATTCATGCATTGTATACAATTCAAGGATACAAGATGACAAAAATAAATCTATTGATATGCCTTGTAGTGAGATCTGAAACTCATGTTGACTTTCTTTGCTACTTCCACAAGCTCTATTGATATGCCTTGCCCATTCAAAGAATTTCCAACCACCACCACAATCTGTTACATGAAAAAATGTCTCTGTTAAGTTTAAGACTTATAAAATATGAAAGTTCAAGAATATTTATCACTTTTAAGCTAATGCACATGGGCATGTTTCAGTATGCAAAGTTCATGCTCTGATCAAATTACTGAAAATAAAGAGATTACATAAGGCACATACCTCATTATTGAATGGTTCTGGAGTCCTGTATATGTGACTATGCATTTGTTTTCTTTTCCATGTATCCATTCTTGAGCATTAGATAGACAAAAACAAAGAAAAATTATGATTAAGCTTAGCATTATATGAACATAATCTAATATTTTCTTTGGTATGAAATAAATGAATGACTAGATACATGGTGTTAGAGATAAATAGATACAGGGTGTTATTAGATATAATACAGGGTATTAGAGATAAATAGATATAGGGTGTTAGAGATAAATAGATTCATAGATATTGTTATGCACCTTTAGAAAAGGCTTTCTCCCTAAATGGTCCTCTTCTTCCACATTTGCCTGATAAAGCCACTGCCCTCCAACATCATGATTCTTCTCCAACACAACCACCCTGTAACCCTCTTTTCTCAACTCCCTGGCTGTCACTAGCCCTGATGGTCCAACTCTAATCAAAACCATATCACTATTAATAGATAAATTAAACACCATCATCATACATAAATCACTCATACATGTATAATATAAATGGATTCCTTAGTCCTTGTCTTATCTTACTAAGATTCTACCTCAAAGTTTAGACGGAATAAAGTGCATAAAATTCAATAACGAAGTACTTCCCACCATCTAAATGAATTTTGTAAATCAAATTTTGAGTTCAAGAATAAAAGAACCATTAAAACATACAATGTATACAAGTATTCAATCTGGAAAAGGGTCTATTAAGACAAGACTCACATCTGCTCTCATAGTTTGCACTTGAGAGACAAATCCACATGCTCTGGGTGCACATTATCCTTGTTTTATATCTTGTTGCCCTTAAATTATAATGTAAGTTGTATACGTCAACTAATAGGCACTAAGGTAAACCATGATCATTAAACTGCAATATAAAGAGCTTCACGTTATATATTTATGCTTAAATTAAATCAATGACAGTTGTATTATGAGATCAAACGAGAAAATCATAATACATAATGGAGTAAAAAAAACAAACATTGAGACTCTATTTGACCAAGTTCACACTATCCAGTAGCATTCTCTTCTACATTATACATTTATTTTTCAGTAAGCTTAACTAGCATCATAAGACTGCGTGTTCTTTGAAAATATGTAGAAACAACACAAATGGCCCCAAAAGACACATTATACACACAATAATACATCGATCCAATATAGGTTGTAGTTGGATTTGACAACTTACTTGTGATCTGACAAAATTTAAGGTCTAGGTGTAGCGTATGGCGACGCACGGTGCATTTCTCACTACAAATCCATACTTAGCCTTGATTAGGGTTTCAGTAGCAAAATTTCTCACCGTAAACCCATGCTTATTCGTGATTAGATTTTTTGTTTCAAAATAAAAAAAAATCAATAGAATTGAAAGTTACAACAATGACACTAAATAAAAAAAAGAAAATTACTACTGTTTTACGAAGACAATAACAAATAGGTCACGTTGCTTCAGAGGAAGATGAGAAATCTCACATGAAATTTGAAAGAAAAAATAACAGTATCACATACCTCTTTGTATGGTTGTAGAAATTTCAGAAGCTTCTGAAAATTTTAGACAACAAATTGAATAAACATGCGAGAGGCCATTACTTATGAGCTCAAGATGTAAAACCAGGCAAGGAGACGAAGAAGACGATACACAAGACAAAGAACCGATCGTGAAATATTCAAATTACATTTAAAAATAAAGTTAAAAATATTTAAATGATATAAATTTGTTGCGGTTAGAATAAAATAACAGAAATAACATTCTTTTTTAGCGGTTTAGTATAACCTCAAAAAAAACATGCTAATAAAAATTAATTTTTTTTTTAGTGTAGGAAATGTAGAGATTAAATAAATTATATCTGTAGGAGCTACTTGACAAACATGACACTACTTGTTATTATTGTTTATTATTTTGAATAATATTGTATTTGATACATTTCTCTTAAAATGAATATGAGAAATGATTTTACAGTGTTTATTCATATATATTTTAAGATATTTATATTATATTTTTACTTAATGAAATATTGATTTCTTTAAAATTGCTATTATACTAGGTGGGAGTATTTTTCATATGTCATATTGTTATATTTATTTTTATTAGACATTTTGATATGTCTATTTTGTTGTTGTGTTCGCTACTCACTGATGTTAAATTGGTTAGAAACATCTTTCTCGAATAGTATCAAATTTGAGAATTGTTCTCATGTAAAAGAAGATGATGTTGCCAAAGTGAGGTTAAGTGTTTCTTGTGTAAGGAGAAAGGACATTGGTAGAGGAATTGCTATAAATATCCTTTTTTCTTAAAGAAAAAAAAGGTGATACATTCATGAAAAATGTTTGCATGATTTCCCTCATTTTCCTGATCCTTCTATCGTTCTATATGAGTATTAGATAGTGGTAGTAACTTTAACATATGCAATTTGTTAATTAGTGTGCTATGTTAATTATGTTTTATTTTACATATATATTATATATATTGTGAATGCGGAAACATGATTTAACATTATATATGTGCATGATTTGGCATGAAACATATATTAGTTTGATGGTTGTGTTGGAAGGATGTGAGTTTGAACCTTGGTTAGCGTGAGTAGACTCTCTTTATCTTTTAGTACTTTTGCTAGGTGTTTAGTATTTTTGCTAGTGGTGTTAAATCCAGAAACTTTGGAAATTCGCTGAGAAACCAGAAGGGTAGAGTAGTGGCGTGCAGTAAAAACACAATTAAATGGCCATTAACTCTCAATTTCATTATTTTGGTTTTATTAATATTTTTTTTATTTAATTTGGGCTGAAATGAGAGAAAGGAGTCTAAGGGAGAAAAGGAATAGCCAATTAATTGTGGCAACAGAGAGAATACGGGAGATTAGTAGAAATTCTGGTGCTAGAGAGCGGGGACTGAGTGCTGGAATAGAATCTTAGCATGGGAGTAAAGGTTAAGGCTTGTTGGGGCAAATGAGATCACCAGGATTGCAACTGGAACTAGGAATCCAGGTAAGAGGGAGTTGTTTTACGTGCTTGTGTGTTTGAATGTAAAAATGTCATGGATTGCTATTTCCTGGATGCCTAATTTTCTCTTCATCTATGCTGATTTTCGTAGTTTCTAGGTTTCTGCCCAGAAACTGCCTGGCGGTTATGAAGGCCCGTCAGGCAACTCAACTCATTTTTGTTGGCATAAGCAAGCTTGAAGCAAAGATTTGATAAAGCCAAGTGCATGAAGATCACATGTGTTTGATGAAGATTAATGGAGATCCACTTGAAGATTATGTTTTTAATGTATTAAATATTGAAATAATGTGTTTAGTGTAATTATTAGATGTTGGTAGGCTATATGACATAGGTCAGATGTCTTTTTAGTCTTGGTGTGTCCCTTTTAATCTGTTAAAATGGGTTTTAACAGGTTTAAAGACTTGTAGTATATAGTTTCTAGTATGAATGTATTCAATCAATTGAATTATTTTTCAATCGAATGATTTCACTTAAGTCAAGTGAACTCAACTGGCTGTATAAAAAATTCAACCGACTAATTTCACTTAAACTACACTATATATGTTGTGTTTTCGAGAGCAGAGCTAAGTTTATGAGTTTTAGAGCGTGAAAACTTGTCATTCATCACTGGAAAAGTCTTTCTTTCTCTGCAATACACAACTACAACGTGTAGATTGAAGATCTTGTTGATCTTGGAGGCATTTTGGCTTAGGATTAACTTGAAGAACACATGTATTATTGGCTAGGGAGAGTCACCATCAAGTTTGGTTGTTCTTGTGCCTATTGTTGTTTGCCTGATGTGAGTTCAAGTTTGTAAGTGTGATTTTTACAGGGTGTTGGTTTAGATTTTTGTGAGAGTAAAAAAATCTTGTGATTTTCTTTGTTTAAAAGTGTAATCTTGGTGTGTGATTTGTAAAACTTTTGAATATAGTGGAAACCAGCCTCAGGTTGTCCTAGTAAACTGGATGTAGCTCTATGATTGAGTGAACCAGTATAAAACAACTGTGCAATTTCCCGCGTTTTTGGGAAATGATGTTTTATTTAAATGTCGAGTTTTTTTTTATATTTTCTTTATTTATTATTTAAAATCTGTAATATCCTGACGGGATGTTACACACTCTTTATTGTGCTTTAATGTGTTCTTGTGTAATCTGAGGGTGTATGTTAAAGTCTTGTATGTTAAAGTTTGTTGTTTAAACTAAATCTACATTCTGCATAAATTCCTAGGATTTTAGCCGATTGATTTAAAATTTTAATCGACTGTTTCATAGCTAAAAAACAAACTAATCTGCTGTTTTACTTTTTGACCGATTAAAAGTATATTGTTCTACAGCTTTTGCATTCGAATTTCACAATCTATTTGATTCAATTGAAAGGGGTTTTATGCTTTTGAAAAAGTTTTAAACAACCAATTCAACCCCTCATTCTTGGCTTAAATCACCATTTCAAACATACAATTGGTATCTAGTGCAAGATTCTTGAAAGTTATTCAAGTTTGATAAAAAAATCTTTTGAAATGGCTGAAAATAATCTCCCTTTTGTTGAAGGTGGTTCTATTCATAGGCCACCGATGTCTAGTGGCAGAAACTATCAATTTTAGAAAATAAGAATGCAAATTTTCATTGAATCAATAGACAAAGGGATTTGAGATGCAATTGTTAATGGACCATACACTCCTAAATGTCTTGTTGGAAATAAGCAGGTGGACAAGCCTTGGACTGAATGGACGGATGAAGAAAGGAGAAGAGCTCAATGTGATTGCAATGCAAAGAATATCATCACTTCATCTTTGAATATGGATGAATTTTTTAGGGTCTCCCAATGTAAGAGTGCAAAGGAAATGTGGGATGTACTAGAAATCACACATGAGGGGACGAATGAAGTGAAGAGAGCAAGGAAGCATGCCTTGATTAAAGAGTATGAGCTTTTCAAGATGCAAAAAGGAGAGTCCATAGCCGATGTTCAAAAGAGGTTGACTCACATTGTCAACCATCTCATAGGTCTAGGCAAAGAATTTGACAAAGAGGAGCTAAACATCAAAGTGCTAAAGTGTCTTGATAGAAGTTGGCAATAAAAGGTGATTGTCATTCTGAATCTAAGGATTTATCCATCATCACCACAGCTGCACTGTTTGGCAAATTAAGAGAGAATGAAAATGAAATGCAAAAGCTAAGTGAGCTTGAGTCAAGTGAGAAAAAGGTGAAAACCATAGCCTTGAAGGCTAGCTCCAAGAAGAGTGATGAAATCGAGGAAGAGGTAGTTGAATCAAGTGATAATGAGAGCTTGAATCTACTAGTCAAGAGGTCTGGGAAGTATCTCAAGAGGAAAGAAAACAAAGGTAATCAAAGGAAGTACATTTCTAAACAAAATGATTCAAGTAATACTTCAAAATTCTCATGTTATAATTGTGGAAAGCAAGGACATATCAAGATTGAATGTCCTAACATTAACAAAGAGAAGAGAAGTTTGGTGATAGGAAAAAGGAGAAAAAGGCCAAGGAAAGACGTGCCTGTAACATCCCGTCAAGATATTACTAATTTAAATAAATAAAACTATTAAAATTATAAAGCTGCCGCATTTATGAATAAACCTCATTTCCCAAAAATGCGGGAAATTTAAATTTTATTAACTTCCGAGAATAAAAGCAAAATTCATAGTTCATAAAACTGCAATAACATAATAAAACCTCTCATAAGAGTTTACAAAATAGTCCAACTCAAAATAATACAAAAATGTATAAAACTCCCAAGCATTTCCCACGCTCTGTGATTAAGCCTCACCGGCTCCACCTGCATCAACATTATCTGCTCACTGTACCGCGTACACGATCATCGCCAAACACAAGCAGATAGGGTGAGCTTATGAAAACAACATACATCATAACAATAATCAAATAACCAGTTATACAGCTATAAACTCTACAAAAATCAAGATACCATAGCTTACTCAATTCTCTAACGCCTGGCCACAACCAGACCATTTGTGTTCTACCTCTTGTAGTGATTACCCCAAGATAATTTGCTGCCAAACCTATCAGCCACAACCGACAGAGCACGTGCGGGAACCAATGCCACAGATCACACACCGTAATGCCAGGTGGAGTTCCCAATTACGAACATAGTCTGTAATGTCCCAAGACTACCAAACTCGTCAGCCAACAATTGAGGAGGGCAATCTAACTGGACCCATCCGTACTGGCCACAACCAGCACACTCACACCGGCAACACTCGCCAACCCGAGCTCAACTCAAGGGTGCCTCGTGTTCATCTGCCATCCCGAGCTCAACTCGAGGGATGCCATTCCGAGCTCAACTCGAGGAATGTACGTGTTTAACCCCTATCCCGAACTCAACTCAAGGGATATGTTCCGAGCTCAACTCAAGGATCCCAGCAATCTTACCTTTGAGGCATCACCAGAAGCCTTGTAGATCACCCTACAAAGTCCAATGCTTAGGACTTACAGCAGCCAAATCGCCTAGCGGGGGACACATACCACTAGGCGCTACAACTTCTAGACCGCCTGGCGGGGGACACGTACCGCTAAGCACCAAGCGCCTCTAAACACGCAAATACGGCAGTCACCGCCTGGCGGTTCAGCCCCCCACCGCCAGGCGCCCAAGGCTCTAGGACCCCATTGTTTCAGCAACAACCACCCAGCGGACCCACCTTCATCGCCAGGCGGACGTTACACTAAATCTCACTATTTCTATTGCCATCGCCTGGCGAAATCCTATCCCTTCGCCAGGCGCCTCCTGCACCATTAACCCACTGGTTTCTCACTGTCGCCTGACGGACCTAGTCTTGCCGCCAGGTGCCGTATCAGTACCTGGGCTGTACTAGTTTTTGGTCAGATATTCTTTGTACCTTACTCTCATACCCACTCTCAATCCATTATGCTCTTAACTCAATGCAACATATTGTATATTGTATGGACATATACCATTTTTCCCTTCTACCACAACTCCACACGAAATAATTCGACTTCAAGAGACTTCCCAAATTGTTGGGGTTCATCCATGTTCTTCCAAACCAATACCTATATATGTTGTTTATTAAGGTCCTGACAGTATTGGAATATTTTATGAGCTAACATGATTTCCATATTTCAAATTACCATTCTCTCACTACTTTATACACCCAATATTCAGTTTATAGATAGATTGTAGTAACCTGACAGCCTCTGGGGCCCGAGGAGGGGTAGCCAGGGATGTTACACTCTTTGTAGGTACAGTTTCCAGCTTGCCAAACCCTTCTCTTTACCTCACTATGGCCTTTTAAAGGTGTCCGAAAAGCTAGGTGATAATATAAAACGAACCTAAACTTAATTGTGATGCTAATTGCCATTCATGGACCCCTTTATGATCCGTTTTCAGCCTCCCCTCCCTCTCTTGGCTGCCATTTCTCTAGGGTTTACGTTAACCTTTCACCTTCATGCCAAAACCAAAAGTGACTAAAAAAATGTTCAATTTGAGTTCACCAACATTTGAACCACCCACCCTGCCAAAGCTAAATCAACACCAGACCACTAAGCCAATTCATATTTCATGTTAACAATCATAATTCAATTATCATATTATTTCCCAACATGATTATGTTATATTAAAATAACAACGAATAATAACACAAAATAGCATACATAGGACTCAAACCCAAGTCCTTTCACACAATCAAAGTGCTCTCAACCACATGAGCTAATACTTTTCCACGTCATTCCACTCATAATTTAATGTCATAATTAATTCTCCTACCCGCATTTATTAATTAATTAATTATTTAATTAATTAAATTTCACGGGTCTTACAATGCCTACATAGCTTGGGAGGACAATGATGATTCAACAAGTACTTCATCTCAAGAAGGAAGTGAGGAAGCAAATTTATGCCTCATGGCCGAATTTGAATCATCCTCATCAAGCCAAGTGAGTTCCTTGTCATCCAAAGATTAAAATGACTATTATCAATTGTTGCATGACTTTAAAGAGTTGCATAGTCAGGCTAACAAAATTGTTATCATGAACAATCGGCTAAAAAGACTATATAGTTGGCTAGAAAATAGTGTTAGCCAACTGGAATCAGAAATAGCCGACTTAAAATTTGCTTTTGATAATATTTACTTTTGATGGTAATTTGATGAATTGGGGGATATGTACATGAGGGTTCAATATGGGTTTGGAAAATGAATGCCAATTGTGAGTGCAGAAGTCAAATTTGATCCTTTTGGTGATTTTATGAATTAATTGAATGCGTATACATGCTGGATGTAAAATTGATTGTGAATTATATGATTGAATTGAATTTTGGGAGGTTTAGGGTTCAAAGCAAGTGAAGGAAACTCTGGAATTTCCAAAATTATGACGTGTTGTCAAGCGATGAGTGGGATACAACATCCTGTTTTGGGTTTGTTGTGGGGAAAAATGAAATAAGGATTGTAAGATCCGCAGAATTTAATTAATTAAATAAATAATTAATTAATAAATGCGAGTAGGTAATGTATTTATGACATTAAATTCTGATAGGTATGACGTGGAAAAGTACTAGTTCAAGTGGTTGAGAGTACTTTGTTTGTGTGAAAGGACTTAGGTCCAAGTCCTATGTGTGTCAAATTGTGTGTTATTTAATTATTATTGTTTTAATACTATGTTGGAGCATGTTTCGTATGATATAATACTTGATTTGTGTGTATTAGCAAGAAACATGAGTTGGCCTGATGGTTTAGTATTGATTTTGCTTTGGCATGGTTGTGGGTTCGAACCTTGGTGGACTCAAATTTAACCTCCTTTTTGCTAAAAATTTAGTGTGGCCTGAATATGAAAGGGTAGAGATAGAAGGAGCAACCAAGGGGCTGAAAAATTTCGTTTTTACCATCAACCATATTAAGGGACTCTTTAAAAGGCAAAAGGCAAATTTTGAGAAGGAATGAGGGTTTTAGAGGCTGTTTTCTGAGAAGCTTAGAAGGAGTGCGAAAATTGAGAGTGAAAAGTGAGGTTTGGGGCATTTGGGAACTGTTTGAGGGGAGAAGCTAAGAGAGGGCATTGGTGTTCCAAGAAAGGTCCCCAAATTCAAGTTTTAAGCAAGGAAATTTCAGGTTAGGTGAGCTGAACCCAAAATTGTATATTTGGTCATATTGCATGATTGTGATACTGTTTTGCCATGAATTTCGTGTTCTACATGAAGGGAATTTGGGGTTTGGGTATTTGAGCATTGTTCTATTGGCATTATTACCTAAATGTGTGATTATGATGGAATTTTTGTACTGAGTATGCGGCTTTTGTGCACATGTGGGTGCTGGGGGTCTGAAATGTATCTAAATTATGTTCATATGGTTGATGAAATTGATTAAACTGTTTTGGTATGAAGTAAGGTGTTGAATGGGCCATTGATTCTGGTGTGCGTGCGTAAACAGATTTGGGGTCTGCATTTCTCGCTCAAGCGAGCCAGGCTCACCTAGGCGAGATTAACAGAGACGAAAATCATGTTGTTATGCGAGCATCTCGCTCAGGCGAGGGAATCTGGTTTTGAGCGACTGGCCATCTCGCTTAGGCGAGTGTGCCTCGCTCAAGCGAGAATTTGAGTATGTTGCAGGGTGTTTTTGGAGGCATCTCGCTCAGACGAGAGCCCCTCGCGTAAGCGAGATTAAGAGGGATGGTTGCGTTGTTTTGTTGAACTCGTCGCCTAGACGAGGTATTTTTAATCCTGGGCGAGCGAGGGTCTCGTCCAAGCGAGAATGAGCTCGCTTAAGCGAGACTTCGTGGGCTGTAGAGGGTCTAGAGGCTCGCTCAAGCTAGTGGGTCTAGTTTAAGCGAGATAAGCTAGAGTGGTTGAACAACGATTTTAGCTTAATCAATCGAGAGTGTTGTTATGCGTACAAGGAAGGTGTTATTGTTGTATTAAAGGGATGAGATGGAAATATGAGGCGTGGTCTACCAGACTTCTAAGATACCTCAATGGTGGGCTTGCTGGTGTTCCATGGGTTGTGGCCTAGAACGTATCCTTGAGTTGTGGCTCGGGATAGGGGTTAAGCACGCGGCATTCTATGGGTTGTGGCCTAGAATGACTTCCCTTGATTTGTGGCTCGGGATAGCGGATGAACACGAGGAACTCTTGAATTGTGGCTCGATTTGGCGAGTGTTGCCGGTGTGAGTGTGCTGGTTGTGGCCAGTACGGATGGGTCCAGATGGATTGCCCTCCTCAGTGATTTGCTGACGAGTTTGGTCCTGGGACGTTACAGACTATGTTTGTATTTGGGAACTCCACCTGGCGTTACGGTGTGTGATTCGTAGCATGGTTTCCACACGTGTTCTATCGGTTGTGGCTGATAGGTGTGGCAGCAAAGCGCCTTGAGATACTTAATAGAAGATGTAGAATACTGCTAGCATGGTTGTGGCCATGTGGAAGAGCTGGAACGAGTCTCCTTGATGTACACTGATATTACATGGTTGTGGCCATGTGGAAGGAAGGGAACAAGTCTTCCGTGATGTGCATTGATATACATGGTTGTGGCCATGTGATAGAGAAGGAGGAGGTTCCTTGGGGGTGAAATGATATCATACATGGTTGTGGCCATGCGGGATAAAAGAAGAGATTTTAATTTGATGTATTTTATTATATATATATATATATATATATATATATATATATGTTTGGTGTATATTTATGTGTTATCTTTTTAGCTCACCCTATCTACTTGTGTTTGGCGATGATCATGTACGCGGTACATGTGAGCAGATGATATTGCAAGTGGAGCTAGTGATGCTTAGGCTCGGAGCGTGGGCTAGATTGGGAGTTTTGATGATTTGTGTTTTGAATAATAATGTGTAAACCCCATGGGTATTTATTATAAATTGTGTTTATAAATTATGGAATATTGGACTTTTCATAGTTTAATAAAGATTTAAATTTCCCATGTTTTTGGGAAATGAGGTATTATTAAATGCAATGTAATTATTTATTTGCTTTATTTTACTAAAATTCGTAATATCCTAACGGGATGTTACAAGGATTGTGTGAACTATGCTAGTACCTGAAAATAACATTGATGAATGTGAACAAATTCTTAAAGGGGTGTGAATGATATTTGAGATTAGGGATAAACTATATTAAAATTTAAATTGGTTTGAGTAGTGGAAAGGAAGGAGTCGATTGGGTACTGTTGATATCAGTAGATTGCTTGCATGTTTTAAAAGTCTAGAAACTGGTTGTTTGGGAGTATTTCACTTATATATATGATCTAATAACCTAATCAAATAATTATTAAGGTTCACCTAGGTATGTGCTAGTTGTCATTGAGCTGTATGAATCTTGAAATGGGATGTGGTGCATTAGGATGTAAGTGTATCATAGGTATTGTGATGTTTGTGTGATTGTATGCATGATTGAACTACTGGTCCTAAGTGCACATGCTCCATGTACATGCTTGACTACTTTTAAGTGATGTCAAATCTCCAAGTCTAAATGCATGAATGCTTAATTTGATTGATGGTTAGAAATTGTGATGATGCAATTTGAGGTATGTTGAGTTGTGATAATGTGTAAGTGGCATTTTGGATGTGTAATTATGATGCTTGATGTCTTAGAACCCATTATGTTGTGCCTAAACCAATAAAATCTGTTTTACTATTGTAGCGCCTGGCGGCGGGTATGTTTCTGCCAGACGATAGACACAAACTGAGAGGTCACTAGTGCGCTTGGTGTCTGGCGACATGGGGGTACCGCTAGGCGGTCTAGAGCATAATTTCACCTTGCACCGCTTAGGCAGTGCCAAACGGTAGTGTAGGGACATGGGTTCTTTGTAGAGGGTTTTGCATGGATGAACTTGCTATTTTTGTCTGGGATATGCTTGATTAAATTACGAGCAGGGAGGTTCGTATGTTTTGTGCTCACACTAGAGGCTGCTATGAGCGGGGAGGTTCATAGTAGGTGTTCACGCAAGTTAGACTATGAACGGGGAGATTCGTAAAGTTGGACTATAGACGAGGAGGTCTGTATAGTTGGATCACGAGCTAGTAGGTTCGTGGAAGCATGATAATCCCCAAAGACCAAAGTTGTGTGTCAATCCTTCTCATATAGGGTGTGGGATTGGGGTGAAATGGTATAAATGAGTCTATGAATAAGAAAGGGCTAAGATACTTTGGTTGAGTGTTTGGCAATGATCGTGTGACTTGTCACACAGGAGCATATGTGAATCCAGTGACGACGTTGATGCTTAGAGGCGAAGTGGGGCTAATTATGGGGATTTACTTCATGTCTTAGTTACAAACATTTTGTAATAAGCCTTTATATGATTTTTTTGAATTGTGGATTTGTAATAAGGTCGATGAAGTGTATTTGAATTTCCCGCGATGTAAGTTTTAAATTTTTCCCACGCTTGGGAATTATATATATTATTTAAATTCCAATAAAAATTGTTTCATCAAGTAATATCCGCCTAGGGTGTTACAATAAGCGTTTGGGACACATTTCCAAAGAAAGAATGTAAAGATTAGTAAAGAATGAAATTCTTCCGGATTTGAATTTTACTTATATGAATGTGTGTGTGGATTTTATTAAAGGCAAATAAAGAAAACATACAAAGAAATGAGCCACAAGAAGCACTCAACTTCTTGAAATCATACACACTGATACATAAGTTGTAATTAAGCTTAATTACTAATTTGGTCTCAAATTGGAGAGGACAAAATTTGACCGTTTTAAAAAGAAGGAAGGTTAAATAGAATAAAAATGATAAGCAGACTAAATTGATCCTTTTTAAAAAATTGGAGGATTAAATTGAACCCAAAAATAATAAAGGGACCAAAATGAAAAAAAAAACAAATTAGTGGACTAAATCAATAATTAATCCTAAATAATATTATCATAAATTGAATTGAATTTTTTTGAAAGTTTCAGTAGTGTTTTTTTATAATATTATTATTAATGGTGATTAATTTAATTAGGAAATTGATATATAAATTCGATTTATATATATTTCATTGTAACTAATTATACGATTGCACAAGTTTTTAATCTATATATGATATAGATATTAATTCATTTATAGGATGAAATTAAATTTTTTATAAATACTAATTTATTTTTGTTGGATAATGGATTATCTTCCTATGTGGAGGAAAGGCGATCATGTCTCACTTAACCTAGTGGAGAGGGTGCTGCAAAATAAACATAGAGGCAGAACAATAGAGTCAAAACTTGTTCACGTTTTTTACAAAGCTTCCACCATAGAGGGAGAGGTAGAGGAAAAAATTTGTTCACGTTTTTCACAAAGCTTCCACCATAAAATCGAAACTGCGGATTCGTTCACCGTTGGATTGTACTGAAAAGTTTACAGCAGGTTCAAAACACATTGTTCTTCATTCTGACCGGTTAGATCGTGGATACAATGTTTGAGTTGGGAGAAATTAATTTCACACTACAGCAGTGATTTTATAGGTTTTTCTTCTCTTTGTTCTTCTCTATTTGAAAGCTTTGTTGCTTTGCTATTTGGTTGGGTGTTGGCACTAATTTGTGCAATTGATTGAGACTCATTTGTACTTTTGTTGATCATAGTGGATTTATTTTTTTGGTCTGAACGACTTGTGGTTTTTACCTTTTATTTGAGGGGTTTCCATGTTAAAAATCTTGGTGTCTTTATTTGTGATTGTGGCGATTTATTATTGCTACTCTTTGATAGTTGCTCCTCATAGATTCTTGCGAGTTAGGAGAAATTATATCTGCTGCATTTTCTGGTATATTGTTTGTGTTGTTGTTTCCCCATCAATTTTTGTATAGTTTTGAAATATTTTGTATGAGATACATTTTATTTAAAACATGTTAATTATTAATTTCAAGAGACGACATGGTTACCAGGGCACTTGTAATTAAAAGGGTTAACACTAATTACCTAGACAATTTAAGAAGTGCAAACATTAATTATATTATACTTATAAGACCGACATGACAAATAGGGCACTACTTGTTATTATTAATTATTATTTTGAATAATATTGTATTTGATAATTTATCTTAAAATTAGTATGAGAAATGATTTGATAATTAAGTATTTATTCATATATTTTAAGATATTTATATTATATTGTCAGTAAATGAAATATTGATTTTTTAAAATTATTATTGTAGTAGGTGGAAGTATTTTTCATATTTCACATCATTATATTTATTTTTATTAAACATTCTCATATATCTATGAAACAAGGTGAGATATTTAGGAGAAATGTTTTCATGATTTCCCTAATTGTCTTTGATCCTTCTATCCTTCTATATAGGTATTAGATACTAGTAATAACTTTTAACATATACAATTCTGTGTTTTTTAAGACTTCTTTCATATTATTATATTTTATTAAATATACTCATACATTTTTTTACTCCTATATATCCTTTTTATTTCTATAATTTTCCAATTGCATTCAATACATTTCTAATTTTTTCTTTTCTACTATTGTTTAATAAATGTAGTGAATATTTGTTGCCTGCAATTTCAAAACAATATTGTCTAACAATTTTTAAATCAATGAATTAAATCAATTTTAAATAATCTATATGTTCCATTTCAAATAATAACATAATTCATATACTTAAAAAATGTAATTGTAAATTAATGAATATTTATTTATTTCAATAAATTACATATCATAAATTACTAACTATATTAACTTATCATACTTTTTAATTGATTTTTTTAAATTTCTCTTACAGATTACTACATTACCTTCGTATAGTGACTAATTAAACTACATTTTGCATATATTTTTTTTCATAAACAAACTAAAATTCATTAATAAAATAATTTATTCATTATACAATAGTTTTAACTAATATATTATTTTAGAATGTATTATTTATTACTTTTTCTCAAAACACAATTATTAACTATATATTTAAACTTATAAATATTCATCAACTAATATATTTATAATTATTATTAACAATTTTTTTCCAAAAGTATTTTATTAAAAAATATTCATATATTTTTTTTGTATTTATTTATTTCCAAAACAAATCTACATTATAAATTACTACAACATAAAAAGTCAAACTAAACAAATAATATTATACACTACAAGAATGCTTAAAAATAACTTCCGTAAATTAGAGTGGGTGAGACAAAGGACGCTAATAACATCTTCTGTCAAGAGAAGTAAAACAAGAAAAAAAAGAACATAAAATCCTTAGAGTGCGCTGAACCCACTTAAAAATATTATTTAAATTTTAAAATTAATTGAAAAGAGAATGTGTGGGTTCAAGTGATGTTAAAGTCCATACTACACTATCAAAAAATAGGATTGGTCAAAAAAACTATATAGGACTATATTAGAGTGGGTCAAGCCCACTCTAAATTGATGTTAAGAAATAAATAAAAATCAAATATATTTAACAGTGTGTACAAACAAATAAAAATTAAATATATTAATTAAGAATAGGTTAGACTAACATATTTTTCCCAAAAAGCACTGTTGGACGCTTTTTTTACCAAAATAGCACACTGTATATAAATATTACATACATAGTACAATTTTTATTTTAGTTGGGAATTCGGTTTGTATATAAATATTACATACATAGCACAATTTTTATTTTAGTTGGAAATTCGATTTTTGGGCAGCCGAATTCCAACCTTTAATTTTCTGCTTTTTTTTTTCAATCCTAAGTTAGAATTCGTTTCTAGGGGACCCGAATTTTGAACTTGATTTTTTATTTTATTTTTTGTTCTTTTTTAAATAAATTAAAATTAATGTTTTTTAAATTTTTTAATAAAATAGATATAAAAGTTATTTTTTGTTTTCTTTTTGTAAAAAATGTTACATTAAAAGTTAAATATATTTTTTTAAAAATAGATCTAGTATTGTGTTTTTAGTTATTTTAGGTATTATTTTAGCACAATTTTGTTGGTAGGTGAGAATTTGGTCCCCCGAGACACGAATTTTGGGTTTTCTATTTTTTTTTGTTTTTTTTAAATAAATAAGAATTAAGATTTTTTATTTTTTTATAAAATATATTTAAGAGGTAATTCTTTTTCTTTTTGTGAAAAATGTTACATTGAAGGTTAAATATTTTGTTTTTTAAAATAGATCTAGTATTATGTTTTTAGTTATTTTAGGTATTATTTTAGCACGGTTTTGTTGGTAGATGAGAATTCGGTCCCTTGGGACACGAATTCTAGCGTACAAAAAGTAATTTTTTTTTTGAATCCAAGTCAGAATTCGGTCCCAGGGACCGAAATTCTGAACTAGGTTTTCTATTTTTTTTTTCATTTTTTTAAAATAAATAAGAATTAAGATTTTTTATTTTTTTTAATAAAATATATTTAAGAGGTATTTTTTTGCTTTTTGTGAAAAATGTTGCATAGGAGGTTAACATTATTATTATTTTTTAAATAGATTTAATATTGTATTTTTAATTACTTTATGTATTATTTGAAACAATGAAAAAATAAATAATTTTTTTTGTCTTTTTGAATTTGTTAATTTTAAAATAGATTTTGTATTGTGTAGTAAGTTATTTTATGTGCAATTTGAAAATATAAAAGTCAATTTAATTTAATTTTTTTTACTTTGTTGATTAATTTTCTTTTTATAATAGTAATTTTGGAAAAAAAATTATGAATTATAATAGACGTAACTAAAGTAAAACTAATTAATGTATAATGTTTGATGTGGTGTTGTATTATTTATTTTTTATGTTTATTAAATTAAAAAATTTGCTCGAAGTACGAATTTATTTTTTATTTATATATTTATACTTTGATTTGTTTATAAGAATTTTATTGATAAAATTTTTATTTTTACAGAAAAATAAATAATGTAAAATTTATTGTTAGAATTTATAGTAGGTATTAAGTTTAAGGAAAATGATATATTAACATCCATTTATTGAAAACTTCTCTCACAACCTGATGTGGCATTGTCACTTTCTATTTTTTTTAATCTTTTTCCAATTTTCACGTTGGTTCTCGTTGGAAGGAAGCGAGAAGGGAAAAAACAAAAGGTGCAAATGCAAATTGGAAGATAAAAAGCAGAAAGTGTGAGTGCAAACTGATGAATCGAAGAACATCTTGTTCATCTTCTTCAAGTGAGTCTAGTTTGCCCCTTTTTGTTGTTTGGAAAAGGAAAATAAAGGTGTCTATATTTGTTCTTCACTACCACTGTGTAGTATTTTTGCTTACACATGGCTACATAAGTGTTAACCTGTAGTATACATTTTGAACATGTGTAAAAGGATGTACAAAACCTATTTAAATCTTCAATTTCTTCATTACTAGTGGGGAGTATATGTTGGTGAGTCAAGTAATGAAATTTTCGTTATTTAATTAAGAACATATGAATTCATCCCCTTACTGTGTGCCAACTCGTGACTTAAGAAATGCTAACCCAGGTACAATGCTTTGCACATGAATTTTTTCTTTCTTCAATAACTTCAATAGTGGCACTTTCATACCTTGAGTTCATATGATAAAGTTAAATCTTCATACTCATATTCCTTCAAGTGAGTCTAGTTTGCCCCTCTTTGTTGTTTGGAAAAGAAAAATAAAGGTGTCTATATTTCTTCTTCACTACCATTGTGTAGTATTTTTGCTTACCCATTGCTACATAAGTGCTAACCTGTGGTATACATTTTGAACATGTGTGAAAGGATGTACAAAACCTATTTCAATCTTCACTCTCTTCATTACCAGTGGGGAGTATATGTTGGTGAGTCAAGTAATGAAATTTTCGTAATTTAATTAACAACATATGAATTCATCCCCTTACTATGTGTCAACCCGTGACATAATAACTACTAACCCAGGTGCAATGCTTTGCACATGAATTTTTTCTTTCTTCAATAACTTAAATAGTGACACTTTCATGCCTTGAGTTCATATGATAAAGTTAAATCTTCATATTCATATTTCTTCAAGTGAGTCTAGTTTGCACCACTTTGTTGTTTGGAAAAGGAAAATAAAGGTGTCTATATTTCTTGGTCACTACCACTACGCAGTAGTTTTGCTTACCCATGGCTACATAAGTGCTAACCTGTGGTATACATTTTGAACATGTGTGAAAGGATGTACAAGATAGGAATTTGAATAGTTCTCTTGGGTGTTGATGCCAAAGTGTTCCATGTCAAAGCATTAACAAGTCTTGTTCAAATTGCAGGGTGAGAGTAAATTTCTAAATTAAACATCTTCCTTGGCACATTATGACAAGGGTAATATAATAAATCAGCCTTGGCACCTCCTAATAAATTTCACAAGTCTTGTCATAATTAGAAGGTGAAAGTGACGCTATTTATTTCAAATATGGGTTAGCTTTTACAGTGGTCAAACTAAATTTCTTAATTGGCACGTTATCCCAATTGAAGTATCTGTCACATTTTACAAAAGTAATATAATAAATCAGCTTTGGCATTTCCTAATAAAGTTGTCAATTGTTGTCATAATTAGAAGGTGAAAGTGAGGCCATTTATTTCAAATATGTGCCAACTTTTACAGTGGTGAGAGTAAATTTCTGAAATTGGCACGTTATTCCAATTGAAGTATCTGTCACCTTTTAGAAGAGTAATATAATGAATCAGCTTTGGCACTTCCCAATCAAGTTGACCATTCTTGTCATAATTAGAATGTGCAAGTGAGGTCATCTTTTACAGGGGTGAGAGAAAATATCTTTCTTGGCACGCTATCCAGGTGAAGGTAGTCAATTCTATTTAAGGTTGTGGTTCCTTAGTTTGAAAGTTGTGGAATGTTCTAGTATTATAAGCGGATTGGTTACTTGATGGTCAAAAAAAATGTTGACCCCTACATTAAAGTGGGTTCATGTGACAAAGTAAAGTGGGATAAAGCCTGATTGGCATTCATCGTGCAATGTGTATATCAATTGTGTCTGTGATGTTGCTTTCATGTGATGACATTGACTAGAGCATACTACTCATCATGTGCAGTGCTTTTTATTTTAACCTGACATATCACATGCGAAATAATTAAAGTTGCAACACATGATGAAAATCACTACAAAACAAACCACTATGAAAAAATCATTGGTTGTTCAACAAAATGGATCTAAATCTTGTGCGTTCGATTAGTCTACTTTGAATCTAAACCATTAACATAAACAAAACAAAAATTGTCATTATTGTATCCCACGCTGAGCCAATCAGGCTATAAATAATGCCCTTCATAAATTGATTCATCAATCTAATCAAGTTAGTGCGATATTACTCCTACCCCCCAATGACATCTACAACATTCACTGTGTTGGTGTACTTCAATGGCAGCATCTATATTGAAGATAACTATTCCGATACATACATTAGCTCCAACACGGCATGGGTGACCATAACAAACACTATGACATTGTCCCAACTTAAGTAGGAAATCCTCAAGGAATTCAATGGTGCAATGTTGGACGACTATGAAGTCGACTTACGTTACAGGTTACCGATCTTCATATCGGGCAACATTACACACTACCGATCTTGTACGATGTATTGAGATGACGATGTTGAGTCCATTTTTTACATGGGAACGACAAAATCATATCATCTTCCAGTTGAGATAATGGCCTTTATTACAGCAAGGCATAGAAACGCAATCTCTGACGAAGTTTATTTTGAATTTTCTAATAACTTCTACATGTCCCTCAACTTAGATTGAGGTTTATATTTTCTTATTTAAAGTATGTATTTTTATTTATGACATTCTTCTTCATCAAATGTTTATGCATCTTTTAATTTCAATGAATTTGAACTTACATAATGGGGGTGGTGAAATGTTAATCTCTTATAAAATGTAGTCAAGTGACATGCTAACATTAGAGGTTGTGCCCGTCACATGGGTTCATAATAATTTGTGCCACTCACATGGGTACATAAGAAGTCGTGTGAATCACATGAGTACATAAAATCTTATGTCACTCACATGATAACATTAACTCTCGTGCAAGTCACATGTTCACATAGTAGAAAGTGACATGATAACTTTAATTTCGGTATAAAAGACTACAATCACTTTCTAAAGTCACAATCTTAATCTTGAAATTTCTCTTCACTCTGAAAAATCATCGAAAGTCAAGTTCAACCACAACCTGAGATGGAAGGGTCAATGTTTGTCTGTGTATACGACGATGGAGAAATCGCCAGTGACGCTCAAACTAGTGCCTACTTTGCATCTGCAAAAACAATCATGATTTGCATCCATAGAGGTTTTAGCTTGTCCAAACTTATTCGCATAATAATGGAGAAGGCAAATGGAGATCCAAGGGATGAAGTTCCAATTATTCACTTTAAATTTCTGACTAAAGTTTGTAGCCAACATGTGACATACACAACCACTCAGATCCAAGATGACGACGACTTGGATGGCGCTTTCGACATGATACATGTCACCCCAACTGTTACATCTATTGCACTGTGCACCACCTACAACTCAGGTACGAGACCTTCTAAAAATATTTATTTAACACATTTTGATGCGCATCATCCACATCCAAACACTGAACCGCAATAAGAACTATTTGACCTTAACACTACTTACTTAGGGGACTAGAGAAATGATATATAGTCATATACCGAACTACTAACCGGTCCATCTACCTCAAATATTTTTCAAACTCCCACACATCACAACACCCAAAGGTTCTCTCCTTCAACTATCGTAGAAGTTGAAAATCTAGGTCTACCTACAACATCCTTAGACACATTTAGCGAAGTTGGGGACAATATACTTTTTGATCAACATGATGACCATGAACAAACCCTAGATGTCCACCCCATACAACAACAACACCTTCACCCTCAGACACATGTCCCCTATAACACACCATAACACTTCAAATTATATGAAGAATATAACCAGACTTCACACCAGGAATTCCTAAACGCATATGACCACCACACAATGTTGCATGACAACTTTGAGCACGATGTTGGTACACTGACCCAAGGAATGAGGTTCCAAACAAAGGAACAACTTCTAGATGCTTTAAATAGGTACCAGATAACAAACCATTGCACCTACAAAACCACACACTCAAACACAACAAGGTTGAGGGTGCAATGTGTACAACAGGTGTGTCCTTGGAAATGTCAGGCAATATTACGTATAAGGGATCAAGTGTGGGAAATTAGAAAGGTTGAAGGTGTGCACATATGTGCCACACAACTCATAATGCAAGACCACAAGCACCTGGGCTCAAGAATAATATCTCAACATGTAAGACAAATGGTGGAGTCAGACCCATCCACACCAATTGCAACAATAATTTATTCCATCCAAACCTCTATGGGATATAACACAACCTACAGAAAGGCATGGTTGGCGAAACAACAAGCAATTGAAGATGTGTACGGAAATTGGGAACAGTCTTATAACCGATTTTTGTGCCTACTATAAGCCATGCAAACTTATTTGCCTGGGTTTTTATACAAGTTGAAAACCAATCCAATTACAAATGGGTAGGAGGTCCTAGAAAAGCAACAACACTTTGGAAGAATGTTATGAACATTTAAACCATGCATTGATGGCTTCCTATTTTGCAAACCAATAGTGCAAATGGACGGAACCTTCCTATACGGAAGGTATAGGGGCTCTTTTCTAGTAGTTATTGTACAAGATGGGAGAAATAACATTTTCCCCATTGCATGTGCTATAGTAGAGGGTGAAACCGCCAAAATTTTGATTTTCTTCCTTAAAAGCCTAAGGACACACGTTACGCCTCAACAAAATTTATGCTTAATGTCAGACTGCCACAATTCAATCAGTGCAACATTCAACAGACCCAGTAGTGGTTGGACTAAAGGGAACTACGTGCAGGTGTTTTGTATTCGACACATTACACAAAATTTTACAAAAAGATTCAAGAATACAACTCTAAAAAAAGACCTTGTCAACATTGGTAAGTTATTACATGTAAATTTGTCTTTTTCATTTTTTTGGCTGTTAATTTTTCACACCCATTATTAAAAAATAAATTTTTCTTATAATTATATTTGTAACGTACGCATTGACAGAGTCACGTTGTAACTACTACTACAACATCATTAGAGAAGACAACCTAGAAGCAGCAGCTTGGGTAGACTGTAAGACCCGGGAAAATTAATTAATTAAATAATTAATTAATTAATAAATATGGGTAGAAGCCGCCTTTATGGCATTAATTGTAGTTTAATGTGACGTAGAAAAGTACTAGCTCAAGTGGTTGAGAGTACTTTAATTGTGTGAGAGGACTTGGGTTCGAGTCCTATGTATGCTTTTTATGTGTTATTTTTTTTTGTTAGGATATGTATAAGTATGTGATTGGTATTGTAAACTATTGTTGATTTGTGAGTATCATCAAATGTGATTTGACATAGTGGTTGTGATATGGCCTTATGAGTGGAAGGTCATGGGTTCAAACCTTGGTGGGCAAATAATAAGTTTTTTTTTGCTAACTAATAGTGGTGATATGAATGTGAAGGGGTAAAGAAAAGCCTAGCAGAATGGACAGCCAAGGGGGCTGGGAATTTATCAAATAAGTAATATTGAAGAGGAAATTTAAGGCCCAAAACTCGTTTTATTTTTAATACCTATCTTAAAGGCACATATAAAAGCACGAGTTTGAGAGGGTGAACTGAGTTTTGAGGCGCAAGGGTTGAAGCAAGAAAGGATTTTGAGTCAAGGGGGTTTGAGTCAAGGAGGTTCTGCCTTCACAATTGTTGAGCAATCAATCCAGGTTAGGGGAGCTGAACTCAAAAATTTGTGCTGTTGTGCGTATCGTGTGTTTTTTATGAACTTACGTGCTGAAATTCGTGATGCTTATGATGTGAATTGGGAAAGGGTTATGAATTGGTACTGCTGTAATTGGATTTTTGACTAAATACATGAAGGGAATGAGGTTTATGCACATTATGTGCGGGAATGGGGTAGGACTTGGAATTTGGGAACTTTATGAGTCTATACTATGCCAATGTGATGTTGCAACTTGTGTAAAGTGTTTTGGTATGCTCGAATTCTGTTTGGTATGAATTGTGGTGTGAATTGGACAAGGTAGGAGTGAGTCGTGTGCGTGACCAGTGAGGGAATCTGCATTTCTCGCTCAGGCGAGCTTGGCTCACCTAGGCGAGATTAGCAGAGACGCGTACCCTATTGCCATACGAGCTTCTCGCTCAGGCGAAGAGAATGGGTTTTGAGCGACATAGGTTCTCGCTCAGGCGAGTAAGGGTCGCCTAAGCAAGATAGTGAGAGAGTTGCGCGTGTTGAGCGCGACTTCTCGTCCAGGCGAGGGCTTTGTGGGTTTTGAGCAAATTAGGGTCTCGCCCAAGTGAGATGCCCTCGCCTAAGCGAGATGTTTTGGTCAGGTTTGGTGCTTCGCGCGTATTTCAGCTCAGGCGAGTTGAATTGTGTTTTTGGGCGAGAGCTGAACTCGCCTAAGCGAGACGATCTTGCCTAAGCGAGATAACTTGGTGTTGTTGCTGTCTTAAGCTCGCTCAGGCGAGGTGGGCTAGCCTAAGCAAGGCTGGGAGCTTAGCTTGGTCGAGAGGTCCATAGCTTAAGCGAATTTATGCGAGTTACTAGGTTTCTTGTGCTTGTGAGTGTGTATGTTGGTTGTTCATCATAAAGATAAAATTGTATATGCATGTAGTGTGATGTTTGGGCTTGAAGGACTAAGTCCATTAGGGGTCTTGGATGTGCTCGGTGGTTGGACACATGATGGGCATGAAAGTGGTTGAGTTCCCATCGGTTACTAATGGGCGAGGAGTCCTTAGTATGGTGATTGCATATGTTGGGCGCACGATGGGCAAGGAACTGTGATGTTCCCGTCGGCTACTATTGGGCGAGGAGTCCATAGTATGGTGATTGCATGCGTGCCAGGGTCTAAGTGTGAGACTTGGATGTTTTTACTACAGACGAGGAGTTTGTAGGCCAGGACTATGAGCGGGATAGGCTCATAGGGTTGGACCACGAATGAGTCAGTTTCGTGGGAGCACAGGGAAGTCCCAAGACTTAGTTGATGCATATGACTCATGAAGGACTATGAGGTCATGGTTGGGTGATTATGCAATATGAAATTTGTTATGTTATTTTAGGATGGGAAACATATTTATACTCATGTTTCTTTATATATATGTTGTGCATAGCTCACCCTTTCTGTGTGTGTGTGGCGATGATCGGGTAACTTGTTATCCGGGAGCAGATGATGTGACAGGTGGGCTAGGAGATGCTTAGACTCGGAGCGAGGGCTAACATGGGATATTATGTAGATACCTATGTATTATGTTTATTATTTTATCCTTGTGAAGATTATGTAAACTTGGCAGGAGCCATTGACTTTTATTTCAGTTTTATGAATTTTGGACTCCTGGTTTTATAACTCGTATATTTAAAGTTTTAAATTTCCCGCATTTTTGGGAAATGAGGTATTATTAAATGCAGTGTAATTATTTTACTTTGTTTTATTTTATTAAATTCGTAATATCCTGACGGGATGTTACATAGACCAAAGTCCAAGGGAGCAGTGGTGTCTTGCATATGATCAAGGAAGATGATGGGGTCACATAATAATAAATCTGGTTGAAGCAATAAATTTTGTCCTGAAGAAGACAAGGAATTTGCCAATTTCATCCATAGTATTGGCCACGTACACCAGGTGCAACACATACTTCACAAAAAGAGGTAGGCAAATAACTGCAATGGTTAGTGTTGGTCATGTAACATCCCTAAGGATTATTCCTTAAATAAATAAATAATTAAAGAAAAGAACTTAGAACGTCAATATGTTATTATTCCCAAAACGCGGGAAAATTTAAAATGTTTAAATATTGCGACAAAATTATTAAAATCGTAGTATTAAAACTTTACAAATTCCAAAGTCCAAAACATAAATGATAACATAATGAAAATCCCTAGCTTTAATCCTAGCTAGCCCTCACTCTGTCGCCTGAGCATCCTCAGCATCACCTATATCAACATCTGCTCCCGTGTAACGAATCACACGATCATCACCATACACAAACAGAAAGGGTGAGCTGATAAAATAAAAAATAACATATATAACCAAGATTATGAATAAGACACCCATCTTAATTAATCTATTTATTTCTTGGCCAAGACCTTAACCCCAAGGCTTTACAACCTTCAATCACACAAATGGTTGGCCTTGGACTTGGGAATATGATGCTCACACGAACCTGCCCGTTCATGGTCTTGCCCCTACGAACCTCCCCGCTCGTAGTCCTGCTCTACGGACCTGCCCGCCCGTAGTCCAACACATGTGATCCACCAGCCCCATACCTCCCTGCACATGGCATCTCTCAAGTGTGAGCACAAAACATACGAACCTACCTCGCTCGTATCCCCACACGAGAGTAATTGGATATGAACCTCCCCGCTCATATCATCGCATGTTAACCACCATCCATGAACCTACCCACTCATGGCACAACATCACCCGATCCAAGTATAGTATCGTTGTGTTAAAACATCACACAAACAAGCCATAGTTTACGAGATTTCCTCCTGGCGTAGCCCCAAGCGCCACCAGGCGCAACAAGTTTCGACTGCCTAGCGGTGGTACCGCCAGGCGCTAGCGCTCTCCCAGACCCATTGTTTTACTGTCACCGCCTGGCGGAGCACACCTTGTCGTTAGGCGCCATGCGGTGCAGGGACCTCTGACGCTAGTCCTATCGTCAGGCGCACATGCCCAGACCACCAGGCGCCATATCAGTAGCGAAATTCTACTGGTTTTTAGCACCCAACACAGATTGGCTTGCATACCAAAGCCATCCCAGCAGTCCAAAATGCACTCTTCATCTAAGCGTTACTCTCTTGGGAATTCACAGCTCCCATATGGTTCCTGTATCTATTATTCATAATTGTCAAGTCCCTTAATCAAAGCCTATACTTTTGGCCAAATATTTCAACCTTTGATAATATCCCAATCAAGCCTCTTGCTAGACCCCAGCCCAATGCATTGCGATCAAACAACTTATTACTCTTGCTTCACAACATTTCTAACAATTTCCCATCACTTACTTCCACTTAAATTTCACCACTCTTATGAATTTCTTAATCTGCCACATTAACATCTTTGAAGGTTCTCAATCTATAGTTTAATGAAAATCTTACCTTCCCAGCCCTTACAACCCCAATTACCATAACCCATCATTCTATTTTAGACTCTAAACCACATTGCTTACCACACACACCTAATATATTCATAACTTCTCACACTTTATATTTCTACATTTGGATTTATTACAACTTAAGCATACTACTCTTGTTCTTCCAAATTTCCCACCACTGTCCAATATGTTTCACTTACCAAAATTCGCTCCCTCTCTCGCAACCAACTACAACACAACACCCAAATCGGGCCTGCCCACGTCATCGCTTGGCAGCTAGCAAGAAGCTGTCAAGCGGCATACCAGAACCTGGCCAAAACTGCCCGCGTTTCTACATTCTCCGTGAATCCAATCCTACTTTTCTTATTTCCAGTCATCCATCACGCAGTCATATTACAGAAATAACATAGTTTCATAATACTAATCCACTCCAGAACATTACACTGATTTAATGAAGACATCACTAACGTAAATTCCACGAATTTGGAACCCTACCCTCACGTAATTGAACCCTTAAAGGGGATAATCACAATCTGAATTATAATCATCCCAAGCGAAGCATTCAAATATAATTAAACATTCAAATAGGATAAATATCCCAATGGCAAAATTCAACCCACCGCCAAGCAACTCAAACCAAAACCCAGAAACTGGGTTAACACTGATGTGCCGCCTAGCGGCACATTCATGCCCGCCAGGCGGTTTTTAGGCAAAAAGAGAATGAATTTGTCCTCAGCAAGGCTTGAACCCACAACCCTTCAACCACAAAGCAAGTGCACAACCAATTCAACCAATTCATATTTGTGATAATTCCTACAAATTTTAGGATTTTATTATCATGTCTAGCATTCAAGTATATCATCAAAATAATGCATAAATTAAAATAACACACAATTGGCAAACATAGGTCTCAAACCCAAGTCCTATCACACAAACAAAGTACTCTCAACCACTTGAGCTAGTACTTTTCCACATTATAGCTCTCTGCATTAAATGCCTTAAAGGCTTCTATTACCCGCATTTATTAAATAATTATATAATTAACTATTTAATTTTCTTGGGTCTTACAGGTCATGTGTACTCTGAATATGCAACCAACTTCCTACAAGATGCGGACTCCAAGTCAAACACGCACCACGTCGTTGAATTTGATAGAAATACCACAAGTTTCAGAGTGGAGGAAATGGTCAATCCCAGATAAGTACGTCTCGTGGGAAAATTTGTAATCAGATTAGATGAAAGGTGGTGCGATTGTGGAAAGTTTCAAAAAATACATCTACCATGTTGACATGTTATTGCAGCTTGCAAGCATGCACATCACGACTTCAGCATGTACATAAGTCCCAATTATAGGTTAGATGTCATCATGAAAGTATATGACAATTTATTTGACGAGTTAAGACATGAAGAATATTGGCCACCATACCAAGGGCCACAGGTTTGGCCTCATCCTGCCACAAAAAGGAGCGAGAGGGGTCGTCCTAAATCAAGTAGAATTAGGACTGAGATGGACATTAAGGAAGGAAGACAATAAAAAAAATGTTCCTATTGTAGAACTGAAGGACACAAAAGTTTATGTTGTACTTAGATTATGCTGTACTTTTAATTATGTTTAATAAATTTGTACTTCATTCAATTCAATGGTACATCTTTTCTTATTATCTTTTATTGTTACTTATTTTACATAAACCAAAAACAAATAACAAAATTATTTAAAATACAATAATGAAATGCTTTTAAATTATTTTAGTTATTTCCATCATTTTTAAAATATTTTTTACAAATTATCAAAGTTTATAATATACATTTTTTTAAATTATCAAAAATTAAAAGATAACTCTAATTTTAATATTTATAAACATCTATTAAAAATAATTAATACTACACAAATTATGAAAAAAAATTAATTTGACTTTTATATTTTAAAATTGTACATAAAATAACTTACTACACAATATAAAACCTATTTAAATCACAAATTTAAGAAGACAAAAAAAAATATTTTTTATTTTTTATTTTTTCAAATAATACCTAAAATAACTAAAAACACAATACTAAATCTTTTTTTTAAATCTTTTTTACTTTTAATCCAATAAATTTTACAAAAAAAAAGTTAACTCTTCTGTCTATTTTATTAAAAAGTTTCAAAAACTTAAATTCTAATTTATTTATATATATAAAAAAAACCAAGTTCAGATTTCGGGTCCTTGGGAACCGAATTCTGACTTGGGATTGAAAAAAAAAATAGAAAATTAAAGGTTGGAATTTGGCTGCCCGAAAATCGAATTCCCAACTAAAATTAAAATTGTGTGTTCCTGCAGAAGAACAAACAAGAAGTCAGGCACAAGAGTCACCTTACCATGTAATACGCTATCTCCTTAGTTGGCCTCTTCCCATTCGATAGATGTCGGCTTGAACCCAAGAGGGGTTACCTGCAGAAGAATCTCCGAAGCTCAAGTAAGTCAAAGCTCTCAGGGAGTCAAATCAGTAATTAATGAATTGCGTACCTTTAAATGATGGGGTCCACGTGTATTTATAGAACATTAATGACGTTTGACTATCGTATGGGCTGGGTTTTGTCTTGGGCTGCAGCTTGGGCCATGAGTAGGCCTGGTCCTAAAACAGGTCTTAGAGGTCTATTGAAGATAGGGTATTGATGTTGGTTAACTTTCTAGGCAGGTAGTCGGTTTCGACCGGCTACCTGCCTAGATGGCTTGTGCTGGTGGTGTCCGGGTACTAGATGGTAGGTGGTTTTGACGTGTATACTGTTTACTTGGTTGAGTTTAGCTAGGTACGGTACACCAGTCCCCCAGCCTTGTCCGATATGGGTTGTCGGTCAAGGATGATATGTGTTGGTGAACTAGCAAAATCGGCTAGGTGTGATACACCAGTCCCCCAGCCTTTAAGTGTGGTGAACAGTGTTAAGGCTTGGAAGTGTCAGAAGGTAGGTGAAAAGGCGTCAGGTGGTCACATCGTTAAAATTTTGGCGTCGTCGTTTTTTATGTGTCATATCCTTCATAATGGTGTCGATTGGTCTGGGGTTTCATTTTGGCGGGAAGAGTTTTAGTCGTTTGGGATCGTGGACTATAAATATGGGTTTGAAAGCAGCTGAGGGTT
>Ga0214544_1000395_pt1 | contig 77350 bp, 49 predicted proteins | sample CNSS3metaG_FD_160074 | JGI IMG/M metagenome (GOLD analysis project Ga0214544, IMG submission 160074) | Root nodule microbial communities from cowpea collected in UCLA plant growth center, Los Angeles, California, USA - CNSS3 | ecosystem: Host-associated > Plants > Roots > Nodule | place: USA...
TCCTCCATTTCCTCTCCCAAAATTCCTCATTTTATTACTGTTGCAAGTGGATCCAAAGTGGCATCTCAAGGAATTGGCAAAGTTTCTTTATCTCCTTCACTAAATTTAAACTCTGTTTTGTACATTCTTCATTGTCCTTACAATTTAATCTCCTTGAGTCAATTGACTCATTCCTTAAATTGTTCTGTAACCTTTACTGCTAATTCCTTTGCTATACAGGAACATGGTACGGGTCGTCTGATTGGAGAAGGACATGAGTCACGGGGACTTTATTTCCTAAAACCAAGCTCCTCGGTATCCTGTTTTGCAACTTCATCCCCAAAACTTTTGCATGATCGTTTGGGTCACCCAAGTTTGTCCAAGTTGAAGATGATGGTTCCAAGTCTCAAACACATTCAAGCCTTAGATTGTGAATCGTGTCAGTTAGGAAAGCATGTTAGATCTTCCTTCCCTAAAAAGTCTGAGACACGATGTAATTTTGCTTTTTCTACTATTCATTCTGATGTTTGGGGGCCAAGTCGTGTCACTTCTTTTGGTTTTAACTATTTTGTAACGTTCATTGATGAATTCTCTCGTTGTACTTGGGTTTATCTAATGAAAGAAAGATCTGAACTTTTATCCATATTTGTGTCCTTCTTTAATGAAATTAAGAACCAATTTGGGAAGACAATTAAAATTCTCAGAAGTGATAATGCTAAGGAATATTTTTCTGCTGCGTTTTCCTCATTTTTATCTTCCCATGGAATTTTACATCAGTCCACATGTCCTCACACTCCACAACAAAATGGCATAGCCGAAAGAAAGAATAGACACCTTATCGAAACTGCACGCTCTCTAATGTTGAATACTAATGTTCCTGTTCATCATTGGGGAGATGCAGTCCTCACTGCTTGTTTTCTAATCAATAGGATGCCTTCTTCTTCTATTGAAAATAAAGTTCCTCACTCGATAATTTTTCCAAATGATCCTTTGTATCGTGTCTCTCCACGTGTGTTTGGATGTACTTGTTTTGTTCATAATGTGTCTCCAGGTCTTGATAAACTTTCTGCAAAGGCTATTAAGTGTGTCTTTTTGGGATATTCTTGCCTTTAGAAAGGGTATAAATGTTATTCTCCCTCAACCAAAAGGTATTATATATCTGCTGATGTTACATTCTTTGAGGACACACCTTTTTTCTTATCCTCCATGGAGGAGAGTTCATCTCTTCAACAGGTCCTTCTTTTACCATCCTGTGATCCCTTGGTTATCCCTGAAACTCAACAATTTTAAAAGAAACAAGCTTCATTGTAGACCTATGAATAGTCTTATGGATATAAATTAGAAATTAATGGTAGAGTAGATTGAGCTCTTCTCAGACCACAGAGATAAAGACTTGTTGGGAAATTTATTCATCTCATTGTTAGTAGACCTAACTTATCTTTTGCATTTGTAGTAAATACTAAGTTTATATAGGCTCTTCTTCTAGATTTGTGGATCGTTGTCATTTACATCCTTAGATACCTCAAAAAGGCTCCATGACAAGGATTGCTAAGGGAAATAATCAAATGACTAGTTATTGTAGTGCTGATTGGTTAGGATCTCCAATAGATAAGCAATCCACTATTGGATATTGTGTTTTCATTGGAGGAAGTATTGTTTCTTGGAAAAACAAGAAACAAAATGTGGATGCTCGATCTATTGACGAAGCTAAGTATAGGGCGATGCCATCACTCACTTGTGGACCTGTGTGGATTAAACAATTCCTTCAAGAGGTGAAATTTTGTGAAATGCAACAAATGAGCATGTACTGTTGTGATAAACAAACAACTATTTGCATTGCAACCAATCATATTTTTCATGAGAGAACCAATATAGAGATTTATTGTTATTTTTGTTTGAGAGATCTTGTTATCAAAGGAAATCTGCACAAAACTCCAAGATCAACTTGTCGATATTTTGATAAGTTCTCGAGAGGACCTCAAATTTGTTCCTAGTTTGGTACATACAATCTGTATGTTTGTGTTTAAGCGGGACTGTCATAATTGTTTAATTTATTTGAATGGGTTAACTTGTTAGAATAGGTTAACTTATGCTTTTTATTACTTATCTGACCTATTTCTAGGTTGATCGTTTCATTACTTTTCTCGATATCTTTGATGTATGTTCTATTAATTAATGAATTAGTTATAAGAGATGATGTAATTACTTAAGCATTTTTTTCATATTTCTTACTCAAGTGTATAGGTGTTTTCAGCTAACTGATATCAGGAGAACTCTGCTGCATAAAAATATGTTAAAGCTAGTGCTAACTGAATTAATTTTTAAAATTTACAGCCTAGGGATCTTCGCCAATATTTTTCAACACATATTTTATGTTATATAACTACATAACGATTTCTGGCTCAATTAACAAATATAATCTTTTTGGGCTGGGGGTTAGGTGGCGAATTGAAGCAGGTGAGTCGTGCCACTTAATTTTAACCTTCTTTGAGCAAGATAACCTCTTTTTGGAGTTTTGATTGCCTGTTTTTGGGGACATATGCTTCAGAGTTGCACCGTGTACCCATATTAGCTGACAGCCTGTTCTTTTTTATAATTTGTGTGGTGTGTCTGTGTACAGGTAATAACTATTGAACCAGGAGTCTACATCCCGTCTTCTTTTAATGGTCCAGAGAGGTAATTATTAAGGTTGATCAAATAGCTATTTTTTACGAACTGTTTTTTCGAATTGATGATTTCCCATTACTCGTCTAAGGAAATTTTCTGGTTTACCAGTTAAATCTACTAAAGAATGCTAATTCACAGGAGTTTGTTTCCCTTGACTAGCTCTAAGAATTTACCCTTCATTTCTCCGTCCAAGAATCTGGTTTCGTATACCAGTTTATTAAACCGAATTGAGTATCCTGATTAAATAATTTCCAAGTATGATTTAGCACCAATTAACCCTGTTTTCTCATAATCTTCTCATTCCCTAAGGTCTTATTTGGAATTTTGCAATGAGACTATTCATTCACTGTCTAGGATGTTCTTATACCATCAGAAAAAGGAAATAGCCATTCCCTCCAAAATAGGAACTGTATTTCGTTCCATCAAGATTTACTGCAATACCTCTATATAGCATGTCTTCCCTAAAAATGAGAAAAATCACTTTCTACCAGTGGCTGCACCATCAGGGTCATACCTTCAACCCCCAACTACCACTGCACCAACTCCATCTCGTTATAAATAACGTTTTATTATACTCTCATTTATAGGACTCGAATGGAATAGTCATTTAATCATATACACTTGGCAGTTGAAATGGCTATTCCGCTCTCATCCGCAGTCCTATTCAATGGGGCCTGAGGTTCTAGAGATGTATATTTCCTAAATTATTCAAGCCATTAAGAGACATGTGTCCGTTTTTGTAGCTCAAATTTCTCCTAAGCAAATTAAGAGTCTTACTTGAGTTAATCTGTTTCAATCGTAGTACCAGTTGGACATTTAGGCAAGCATGATATGGATTTTATTCCTCTCACCTGTATTCTACTTGTCTTTTCTGGTCAATAGCTGCCCTGTTCACGTATATTCCGTATGAACATTTAAGATGTTTTCACTCTTGACATTAAATGTTTGTTTCCTGCGCAATATAGTAAATCTTGGAAGATTTCCAATTTCAGGTATCGAGGCATTGGGATACGGATTGAGGATGAGGTTCTCATCACAGAAACTGGTTATGAGGTATTTTCTCTAAAAGTTCTGCAGTTGAACGTTGAAACTAGTATGTAGATTGGGGTAGCTAGGTAATCTGCTAAGTGTGCTTCTCTTGAGCGCTAGAATGATGAATGAAAGATGCAAGAAGTTGCAATAGATGAGTTCAAGTAAATACTTTATCCTTAAAAGACAAACAGCTAAGCACATGCGCCATTTAAGTTTCACAATGCCCTCCTTCACATATTATTATCTAATATGCCCTTTTTTTTATGTTATGAACTCGACCTCTTCAAGCCGATTTCACTCCATAAAAAAAAGGGGAACATATTGGATAATAATGTGTTGTGGTGCATAAAAAATTCAAATGGAGGCTCAGTGGTAAAAACTCCCGCATATGAAACTTACTAGCTGACAAAAACGGAGGATGATTCTTTACACAGCATCATCATCCATGCTTGTCAAAGCTGTATGAAAAAATGGAGAGAAATAGCATGAATAAAAAATAGGTGAAGGATAAAATAAAAATTAAAAATGTTTTTGTTAAAGAAATAGAAAAGTCGTAAAAGTAAAGACAGAAAGGAAAGAAAACAGATTAAAAATAATAAGGTGAATCTTACTATTTTTAAAATTATACAGTTCAATTTAATTCCATCTTCTCTTTCCTTTTCCATTTCTTCCCTACCAAACATATCATTAATGATTTTGTGGTAGGCGCAGCTATGGTACGGTATTTTTATTACCCTTCATGAGTTGTCAAGAATTTAGGGATTGCTGCTTCTCACAAGTTGGTCTCTGAAATCCGTTTAGTATTATTAGTGGTAGTATAGTTTCGTAGTCACACACAGTCGTCTTATACAGTGTCATTACATTAGTAATCAGTTGTGAGCCATAGTTGTCAAATCACAAACCAATAAATTGAAGGATATTGTTGCGTTAGAAACTAATCAACGTCTTTAATCTCCATCAATTATCGTCTAATCAATCAGAATTAAGTCGTTAGAATATTTACAGTTAATTAATAACTAATGTTTAAGTTGTTGGGAAACAACACAGGTTCTGACAGCATCAATCCCAAAAGAGGTGAAGCATATTGAGTCCTTGCTAAACAATTTCTGCCATGGAATGGGAACAACGCTGGACAGCCAAAACAACTGAAGAGGTTAACCCAACTCATATATTCCTTATATCAGCAGTTGCAGACAACAACCAGAACAGTGAATGCTTGAGAAGTGCATGCCATTGTTTGGAGCAGGAACTAAATTTTTATCCTTTATTTTGATCTCCTGCATATTTTTTCAACCTGTGAAACATGTACTCTATAATCTTGACGAGGAAAACGAGGTGGTGGAGGGTGGGCATATGTTATTTATGGTGTGTTAGTGTTAGGATTTGGATGATAAAAGATGAGTTAGAGAAGAAATGGATAACGACACATTTTATTTGATTTGATTGAATAGCAAAATGAGAAGAAAATAGAAAAGAAATTATTTTCTATATTTTCTCGGGTATAAATTTCAAAATTGTCTATTCATGCTTTCTGTTGTGTTCTTTACTTCATAGTTGTAAATGATTGATGACTGCAGATAAATTGGTTCAGTCCTGTTGGAATGTAATGGTTGAAATATGGAAAAGACAATAGTGATCACATTATTCTATTTGATTGACGACTTTTGTGCGTGGTTTAATAATTTGTTTTGTGTGTTTTAATTTTTATTGATGGAATTGGACCAAAGCAATGTTTTTAAGTAAAATAAGCTTTTGCAATAATTTTAATTTGACTTTGCGATTGCATAACTGCAACTTATTGTTTCTGTTTTAATTTTATGTTTTTCTGAATAAAAAAATATTATTTTTTAAATTTCAAAATAATATGTACTAATAAATATTTTTCTTTATTTGGATGAAACAAATCCTAAATGAATAATAGAGGAACGCAGTAGTATTACCTTTTAACTAATCTTGGACTTTTATAAATTTGTTATTCAGAAATTGAACTGAAATGTAATACTTTATAGCTGTGTTTGCAATGCTTTTATAAAATATCATTGAATAATATTTTATTGAATTACACTTAATATTTTTAATGAATATTTGGTTATTGTTTAATTTTTCATTGTATTAAAGTATTATTAAGTTTGAATATGGACCATGGTTACTTTGTTTTCCGACGAATATATAAATAAATAAATAAATATAACGTCATATATCAAGGAAAATATAAAAATAGGTAATACGGTAAATTCAGTAAACATGATTAAAATAAGATAAATTTGAATAATTTTTTAATATTATTTTAAGAATAGTTAAGTTTGAGTTTAATTAAATCTTATATAATCGACTTATTGTATCAATTAAGGACAGATTTTAATAGGAATGGAGGATAGTGTTAATATAGACAAACAAGAAGGGTATAATTTTTCATATTTTTTTGTCACTTATGAAATAAGGATAGTGGATTACCCATGTGAAAGGTAAGAGTGCACCGAAATTATACATTAAAATTAGGGTTAATTATGTTTTTAGTCACTTTGACTCAAAATTGGAATTCGTCCTTGGTCGAAACTTTGATAAATTTTGGTCTCTAAACTTTAAAAATGAATGAATATAGTCATTTTAACCTAATTTTGTTAACTTTGTTTTTAGGTTTCGAACGCATTTCTCAGTAAATAATGAGTCGAGAATGTGTCAAACGGTGTAAACAACTCCAATATTAACACGAAACACATCTCATATGTTGAAAAAAATCAACGTAATTGGCTTAAAAGGATTACATTCATTCATTTTTAAGGTTTAGGGATCAAAATTTATCAAAGTTTCGATCAAGGATGAATTTCAATTTTTGGCGAAAGTTGAAGGACTAAAAACATACTTAACCCTTAAAACTATTATTTTGGTTTCTCTAAAATTGTTGTTCAAGATTTATATAATTTTTAAAGCATCTAACACCAAAATCTTTGATTACCTCGAACGTAAACATAGGAAGAAACTTGAACAATTGACACATTAAATTCAACAAATTTAATTAAAATTAATTTTGATACAATTTAAGAAAGTAAAATGTAAGCCTAGGTAAATAGTACAAAACTGATTTTGTAAGATAGGATGTGCTTCTCTCTCTTTCTCTCTCTCTATATATATAATTTGGTCATATATTTAATAAATATTAAATATAATATATTTATCAAGAATAAAATAATATTTATTAAGGGAAATAGACAATGTACTTTATTTTGATTGAGTTTGGAATTATTAAAAACATTATAATCAAATTAACGAGTTTGAATTTTATTTTTAGAAGTGATACATTTTTTTTATAAGTCATTAGTAAATAATTACTCCATTTTATTATGCTTTGTTTTTTTTTTTGGGTTAAAGGTTCTTTTAGAGAAATCAAGAATTGCAATAAATTCTCTTAACTTTAAGAAAGGTTATAAACTTACATTTAATCTTTTTTATGTTTTTATATTATAATAAATACGTATACGTAAAGTAATTAAAAATTAAATAAAAACAAGGGTATAGATAACAAAAAAGGTAATTAATATTGTATTGAATATTGAGAAAAAGTAAAAATAAAAAAAAAATAAGAAAACATGACATCTAAAAAAGAAAACACAAAGTATTATATTTCACAAATTTCTTCAATCAAGTTAAGTAAAAGACTTAAAAACATTAACGTTGTTCTTTGGTGTATTTAATGTAGAGTCCTATTTGTTTATTATAGACTATTGATTTATCTATAAACCATCTTTTGCATTATTAATTAAGTGAACCTTTGATTATCTTGTCTTTATGCTAAGGAAGGTGGAAGCATTCGTGAAACATGGTTGCCTCAAAAAGAGATATTTATTTTCTTTTCGTGTAAATGTTTTAGGTTTCTGCCTTTTGGGCCAAACTTCTTCTCTTGTTGTTGTTCTTGGTTCTTCTGTATCAAATATTTTAAGATTAACTTTTAATAAAATTATCTTCTTTAATTTAATAACTTTGTAATTAATAATTATTATTAGGGTTAATTATGTTTTTGTCCCTTAACTCTTATTGAAAATTAAAATTAGTCTTTTAAATACGTGAATTTAATCCTCTCAACTATATTTTATTAAATTTATTTAACGTTTCAAACGTATTTTATGATAATTTCTTAATATCAAATAAAAACGTTTAAATAATATAAACAACTTAAATATTATAAAAAAATATTTAATACTTTAAATAAATTTAACAAAATGTAATTAAAATTTAACATATAATTTACTCGTTCTGTACTTCATTAAACAAATTTGGCATATAATTTACTTTTTCCTAATCATTAAAGTAGTGAGAAAGTTACTTTGCGGTTTTTATTTCGTTTCAGGTCATGTACGAGGGTCACGTTTATGTTTAAAATTATAATAATTTCTTTTGGAAAAGATTTATGAAAAAACATCAAGTTAGTTTGTCACGATCACAACCAAAATTAATCAGTTTTAATATGATTTCCCATTTATATAATTATTATATTATTAAAACAGTAGTTATAACAGTAATAAAGAAACTAACGACCGGTGCAGATAATATCTATTTTTAAAAATTATTAAATATTTTAATATTTGTTTAACTATGTTTATACGAAATTAGTATTTTTTTTATAAGTTAAAATTCAGTCATTTATAAAATAATTTGTAAAAGTTCTTTTACAAAAAATTTCTAAATTTTTGTTTTTAACTTTTGAAGATGATTTTTATAAAAAGGACAATGTCAATTTTTTTTGGTTCTAGAAAAAAAAAAGTATAGAAAAGTTCAGCAAAAGATATTCTTAACCATTAAGGATACTAGTTCACATTTATATAAAAATTTAAATTTAATTAAAAAGGTACAACTATATATTAATTAAAGTAACAACTTTACTAATTGAATAGGATGTTAGGTGATGTTTGATGGTTCATAAAATTTATATTTCATTCATAACAAATAAATAGGTGACCTTCCCAACTGTTATATTACACGTTGTTACTTTCTCTATTCACTCATTATTACGCATTAAATTTTTCAACCGTATGAAAATGTATAGTGCTGTGGTTTCAAGAAATTTGGATTGTTTTTAATATTGGTGCTGACCATGACATATTATCTTATGCAAAAACACGTTAATATTTTTAATTATTTTTTTTTCTATTTAATATTTTCCATATCAAAATATTTTAACTTTAATTGGATTTTTATAGTTTATTATTGGGCTAAACAATATTATAGTAAATTCTGAGAATGTAATTTGTTTCTGAATATAAGAGTTCAAACGTCATTATTTTATTCTGCCATGGTTTACTTAACTTTTACCATAAGATAATTTATCTAACATGTGATAATTTTTATCAAAATTTAAAGAAGAAAAAGAAAAGAAAAAGCTTAAATTGTGTCATGGTTGTCTGAAAAACTTAAAAATCTGAAAACAAAATAATAAGAAATATTGGGGATAAAAGAATTGAACTTTTGAAAAGAACATCTAGAAAACTCCGCAAGAAAATAAAAGTGACCATAAAGAAATGAAGCCTAAAAAAATCTGATACATATTATTATGATGTATTGTGTAGTATTATTTCTAAGAAAGAATTATATAAACAAACTAATATAAGAAGACAAGTACATTTGACAAAAGAAAAATATGATTCTTAATAGTAAAGAAACATATGTTATGATAGTAGTGAGTATTCATGGCACATGATAGGACATATGTCTATGTTCCTAGACGCGACAACCATGTATGGAGGAGCTCTCAGTCAAATTAAAAAGCAACATAAAGAAAGAAAATATTTGGTCATATTTAATTGTATCACCGATCTATTATTTATATATATAGTGTAAGATTATATATATATATATATATATATATATATATATATATATTAAAAGTATTATTTGTCAATTTGTTTAGGTTGTCAGGTGCATTTAATAATCAATTTTTTCAGGAAATAACTCCTGAAAGAATAAATAATTTGTTTATAACTAAAAACATATAAATGTGTTTTGTTAATTAGAAAATGAACTATATCCACAGGTGACCTAACTCTTTGTAGTTGCAGAGAAAGAAAAACAGAAGTCGGTCAATAATTTAATTAGATTAATGTTTTATGCAAAAAGAATTTAATTATGGAAAAATATTTCGTTAAAAATTTATGAAAATAATAAGTTACGTGATATACAAATGTTAAAAATATAAAATAAATATTAAAAACATTATAAATATATATAATTGTCATTAAAAATATAATTGTTGTTATATATTACTTTATAAATAAATTTTTTTATTGATAATATATTAAAATATTATATATATATATATATATATATATATATATATATATATATATATACCACGTATACGAAATCTAAATTAAAATATTAGTGCATTATATAAATAAAAATTAATCAGTCAAATTATTTAATAAATAATAATCATCAATAAAATTAATAAATAACTCAAGAGTAATTAGTCAACTTTTTCAATTAAAAATAAATATCAATAAATCTAATAAACACTACAATAATCTAATATTTTCCTTTTAATTAAATGAAAACTAGATCGGTTAAATTAAGTTAGAACTTGTAATACAATTTGGTCCATCAATAAGTTCAGATCGGGTTAAATTAAAATTTTTTTACACATTTTAATATGGGAGGTTGATTTTTGACCTGGTTCACCTAGAACCTGTCTCACTCAGATTGAATCCGTGGTGAGTTGGATTGGCTCATCAACTGCAAATAAAGGGTCATACAAGTATTTTGTCTTAAGTTGAGATTTGTATTTGGATCATGTTAGATTATTTCTTTTAGCCAACACATAGAGAATTTATATTTTTGTGATTTTGGTTTGTATTTAGATTGTATTAAATTTTATTTAAATTTTAATTAGAATTATAATTTAGTTTTGACTGATAAAAAAAATTTAAACATTATATTTTTTATTAATTAAGTAAGTCTGTAAATCAATCCGTTTAATCCATCAACCCGTAGTGAGTCGGGTCAGGTTCAGATTTTTTTTACTCACTAATAAATAAGTCGAGTTAGATTGTCTCGTTAAGTGATGAACCGTAGTAGATTCACATCGGACCCAATTATCGGTTTGGACAAAAACCACTTATTTCAAACAAATATATGTGCATACAATTAAGATGGTTATCATATGAGCTTCATTAAACGGTAAAATTAGAATTTTAATTGCTTGGAACCGGCAATAGCATGCATTCATTCACCCAGTCACCAGATCTCAACCGTCACCAGTGACAATCGAACAACTCGTATTAAATCAGATTCAGAACATTACACACATTTATAACACAACCCCTCCAATCTTTATCAGACAGAAGTAAAGTGTTGTTACACGAATGCTGTCATTTCCGACCATTTTGAATCCATTTCCTAAAACTTGGCATCGCCGTAATAGTAAGAAAGAAAAGTACACCTGTCTCAACTCAAACCAATTTGATTGAAAATTTTACTGCAAAAACACCCTCATTTTGAATACCCTTTAATTACTACACCTTCAGCCATAACATGCAGAGAAGCATTTAAGACACACGTTTTTACTCACCAACTACCTTAATAGTGAGTGCTACACAACATGTAACATATTACAAAATTTAAAGTGAGTATGGGGACACATTATGAACTGTGACAATGGCATTTGTTGAAGTTTATGGGAGATACAAGGGCAAAGAGATAGCACCAGAGCTATATCAACCCCACCTTCATCATTCACAATCACATACCAAACGTTAACCGATCATAATATCAGAAAAGAAGAGAAAAAATGAGTCAAGTTTCTGCAGAGATGAAGGCGAAATCTGAGGTGTACCATGGAGATGAAGTGTGCCAAGAAAAGACCAAGTTGCTGCTGAAGGAGGTAGGGCTACCCAATGGGCTTTTACCGTTGAAGGACATTGAGGAATGTGGGTACGAGAAGGAAAGTGGGTTTGTGTGGCTGAAGCAGAAGAAGAGCATAAACCACAAGTTTGAGAAGATTGGGAAGCTAGTGTCGTATGCAACTGAGATCACAGCGTATGTTGAGCTTGGGAAGATAAAGAAGCTCACTGGGGTGAAGGCGAAGGAGCTCTTGGTTTGGGTGACACTGAGTGAGATCTTTGTGGATGATCCACCCAGTGGGAAGATCACGTTCAAGACCCCTTCAGCGTTGTTCAGAACATTCCCGGTTTCAGCTTTTGTGATTGAGGAACCAGTTAAGGAAGTCAAGAATAAAGAAGAAAAAGAAGAAGAGAAGGAAGTGAAACAAGTTGGTAATGCTGTTGAAGTTCAAGAGGTTTGATTCTTCTTCTTCTTCTTCTTCATCTGGTGGCAGCCATGGCTATGTATGAGTTTATTATATTCTATAGGTTTTGTTTTATGTCTCAGTTGTAATGCTTTCAGTTTCTTTCTTGCACCAGCTTGAAAGAGAAAACGATGCTTAAGTTATAAATTTATGTTAGTATTAAAATTTGTTGTCTTATGTTTCTAATATGGTTCCACATTTTCTTGATTAAGTGAAATTGATCCACAGTTTTTATTGTGGTTCAGCACCTATTGTGGTGCAGTAAACAGCTTTCGTCTTCATTCTTTGGAATGAAAAAAATATTAACTGTGCAAGATGGAGAAAAATATTATATTTTCTTTTTTTTTTTTTTATGTACTTAATGATGAGAAGCAAATCCATAGCTATTTTTAAGGGTTTTCTTCAATTTGAAAAATTTATTAACGAGTGATTTGCGCGATTCAGGTTAAAATTAGGTGTGATGAGCAAATGAAGCTCGGATATCATTCTTTATTTTAAATATGGTCAGAATTTGATTTTAATACACCATTATCCTATCAATTAATTAAAAAGTATTGCTGATTAGAGCCTCAATCTAGTTGATGGTAAAGTGGTCCTTCTCTATACCTATTTCGTTAAAAAAAATTAATTAAAAACTATATTTAATGACTTTTTAAATGATTTCTTTGCAAAATTAAATAATATTTAATTATATGACCATTTATTATAGAAAGAGATAAAAAAAAACCTCTGATAATTTATAATTTTGAGTATAAAAAACATTTATGCTGTCATTGAAAAGTATGACGTGAGAAAATAAATATATTGAAAAGAGAAAAGCTTAATATGCTTGTCATTCACCATTTAGTTTCTATAAAAAAATGAAAAACTAGAAAATGAAACCACTAACAAGATAACAGTATGCCTGAAAATTAAAGATCGATGAAGGAACATCTGCAATTGAAAAACAAAAACAGCAGGATCATGAGTCTTAAATCTAAGGGTGAATAATTTTTAACTTTATTTTTAATGATCAACAGCAGAGAATCCTGATCTGATCAAAATGTATAGACAGTTTCCTTATCTTTATTTACGTGATTAAATTTTAAATATTTAAGAATTGAGATGTTTAATCTACAACGTAAAAGAAGCATTAGGCCCTACCAACCAACACTTATCAAGTTTTAATTGCCAAACTAAACCAACATTAATGCGCCAAAAGGAAAGTCGCGCTTCGCAACAAACACAATGGACTTTTCTATTTCACAGGAGTGAAAAGCTATATCATGCTGCTTTTCACATTGTTGATTCGAACTAAATACTCACAATACACGACACATAGTACTAATAATGTAAGTATATTAATAGCATTTTTTACTAAAACCTTTTTCTTGTTATGGGTTATCTGTTATTTAAGTGCAGTCCATGACCTTTGTCATTAGAAAAATATTCGTGTTGCACGTAGCAAATCGAAATGACAGAAAAGGACTTGCACACAAGCACAAATTGCAATTTCGAGAGAATTATGTACTGGCTATACTTACCAGGAAATGTCAAAGGTTAATGTCTAAAGCAAAACTACATAATCAGAATCTAAAGTGAGATGAGTTCGTGTTTGGATCCAAACAAACTGGTAAGCCCTGATGAGTGACTTAACCGAATCCGGATTTTTTCTTCTACCTCTTGTTATCTTCAGCGTTCACAACTTCATCACCTGAAATTTTTTTAACCAAAAGCATTGAACGGTAGTGATCATCTAAACAACATTGTTTGCAAGAGTTAGTATATCAATTAATCGTCTTAATCAACTAGAACAAGCGAGTTACAACTCAATCAAATACATATTATCAGTTTGAGATTGCAGAGGAGATGTCTCTATTAAAAAAAGACTTTCAAGTCAAGAGATCACTCTCCTCCTAAACTGAGTTTTTTGGCAAGGGTATATATCATCTTAATTTTAGTGAAATGAGATTAGAATGCATGATAAATTAAAGAAAAACACACCTTCAGTCTAGAACAACCTTGTCCATTATGTCAAGGTCAAATACTGATCAACAACTTAATAATCTACTACTAAAACGTCATGAGGGATATTTTAATTCTACTGGTATTATATATCAGTATAACCAAACACTGTTTTTGGTATCACATCCAATATATCGCAACCAAACAAAGATTACTTACCATACCTCAAAAGCTGTTGTTTCACTCTACTCGTTTCTTAGGTATGCAGGTATGATTTTTACTCATTATTGTTTTAGGACATCCCTGAACCCATTGTCTCTTGTCACAGCATGATTTGTCAGATGAGGATGCAAAACTAAGCTAACACATTAAATTTTGGAGCAAGTTTATTGTTCCTGCAAAGAACAATATACATGCGTCTCTTGGATGCAGAAGAGGGTGACGGAAAACTAAGCCTACTGCCACAGACGTAGAACATATTTGAAACAAGTTTGGATATTGTTCCTTTAAAGAACAATATAGCAGCTGACCCCAAAACATTATAATAGGATAGCATATAGCAGCAATTCTGAAAATTTTTATTAGCTTATGCCAGCATACTATAGACATGAATTCTCAAAAATGATCAAGGATAATAAAAACTACGCTGCCCTAGAGCCAGAAGGTTCCAAAAAAGCTTACAAGTCAATATATCAATAAAATTAAAGTACAAGTTTTCAAATGGGAATAATCAATCATCATCTTCAAATTTCAAGTCTCTATCATTTTCACTATTGCAGTTATAGATTTCAAGTTTAGAAATTGAAATCCCAAAAATAGTCCTACTACAACCCTACGGTGGCGCTATTTAAAATCTTATTCGGACCTACTAAACCTAGGCACTAAGGTATTTTTGTTGGTAATCATCCTAACATGATTAAATGCACATTTTCCAGAGAAGCTGTCAAATGATGAGAATGAACTTTCATATGCTGAATTTTCACATGTGAATTTAACATGAGAATATACATTTTCTGGTGCCGATGTCTCCTGGAGCCTCCAGCACGAATAAAATCTAACATAAAGATTTACTAGACGACTGAAATCAATCTCAACCTACTTTTTACTATCAGCTTTCAGTGGAATTCTTATAAAAGTCACAACATGCATGCTTGATCACAGAGTTTCAGTGAATACCATACCTTACAAGGCATAATCCATTTGCCATGAATCCAGTCCTGATGCAGCCGCAATTGGGAGTGATGAAACTCTAGTTCCTCATTAGAAGACCTGAAGTAAACCACATACTTGGAGTCCGCAAGAACTTTAGAAATCACACCCACCCACCAACCGTCATTGTACAGGGCATCGACTTCATCAAGAAGACTAAATTGACCATCAAGATTAGTATTGGGTGGAGGAGGCCTTATGTGCAAGGCATCAATCTCCTCTCTCAAAAGATTAGAATCATCATCAGCTAACAGAGTCTGGTACTCAACAACGAACTTGTCATTTCCCTTTGCCTCAACTATAGTGGCTTCAAACCAAGCTCCACTGAACCCATCTTCATCATTGCTAACCTCGACTGTAGCCCCTTGGCCAAATTCATCAGGCTTTGCAGCTTCATTGGATTCATCGGGCTTTGCAGCTTCATTGGATTCATCGGGCTTTGCAGCTTCTTTGGATTCATCCTTTTCCTGTGATTAACAACACTGTCGTCATAACATTAAACTATAATCAAATTACGAGATATAAATAAAATTGAGAGATGAATGTGCCTGTTGGAATGGCGGGACCCATTTGTGATCGAACCATTCTCGATGGATTCTGAGTTGTTCTTTGGAAAACACCAATTGCTCCTTGGACGCCCTGAAATACACTGCAAATCTGTCATTCTCTAATTCCTCAGTTATAAAACCCTCCCACCAACCGTCGTTGTAGTATGCGTCAACCTCATCCCCAAATTTGAATACTTCGCCTATCTCCGGTGGGAGAATGGGCCGCAGTTGACGTATATCCAAGATTTCCCTCAAACGTTTTGAGCTTTTATCGTCTGCCATCAGGTTGTGGTACTCTATTAGGAACCTGTCAGAAGGAAGATGCCGGATGACGGTGCCGGAAAACCAAGAACCACGGAAGCCTTCATCCTCTGAGCTTACTTCCACCACAGTGCCCGGTTTGAAGAAGACGGCGGAGGCGGAGGCACCTTTGGTTTTGGTTTTAGGCTTCGGAACCATTGCACTCCCGGAGTTAGGGTTCGTATCGGTTGCGGAAATTTAAACGGAACGGAATTAGAGAGAACGTGTTTTATATGTGTCAGTTGGCGGGAATGTGAGGAGAGTAGTCTCTTCTTGGGCACGCTTCACACCCTTCAGCAGGGTAGATCTAATTATTGGAATGCAAATTATTATCTTTTTGTTATAAAGAGAATTTTATAATAAGGATAAAAATGTACAAAATATGTACAGAAAAAAGGACTTCCTACAAATTGTTTGATGAAACCATAGAAATAATTCCACAATTTAGGAAACAAAAATATTAAGCAGCATTGGGAAGGAACAGTTAACTAGTAATGCAAGTTGGACATTGCTTTGAAGTTGATAAAAAAAAATGGAATTGATACAGAGCTGAAGCACAAGCACAGTTCATTTCAATATTCAATGAAGGTGATACTTGAGTCTTAAATGATATTTTGTGGTCTCATCACCCACATATAATCTTTATATTTGTAAAGATTTCATTACATGAAAATATTTGAAAGTATATTTAAGAAATAATTTTTGTGAAAATAAAAAATTTAGGGAAAAAAGATATAATGTGCAAGATTGTTCAACCCAATTCTAAAATTTTGTTAAAATAAACTTGGTTAAAAGTTGTAGTTTTGTTGGAATTGTTAAGGACATATGTAGAATAATAATATTTAAGTAAACAAATTATGTTTTAATAGTTAAAACAAGTAAAATGAAAAAAAATATTACATATTAAAATAACTTCTTTATTACAATTTTTTTATGTAATTTTTGTAAGTATACTACATAGGACATAATCGAATTCCTTTCAACACGTATATAAAACATTTATAATAAGATCTAAACTTTCCTAAAGTGATTTTAAAATAATTAATAAAATTTAGATATATAAAAATGATCCAATCTCCAAGTAAAGGATATATATTATTACCTAAATTATCATATATCTGACTGACTGTAACTAATTTGAACATCAAAGTATTTATATAGTTACACATGTCCAGCCGATTACCAAGGAGTAAGGAATATAGATCATCTAAAACCACGGGGAGAAACATATTCGAGAAAGTAGCATGGACATACCATACCTTATAGTACAACTCAATTTCATACAAAAAATAATATATATAATATAACCTAATATATTATTTATTTAAAATTTAAACAAAAATATAGAATTATTTTACTAATTCTGAGTTCCAACTTTTTACCAAGAACATATCTAATGCTCTCTTATCTTTCTTCTAACAGCAGTTTAAACTTTTTACTAAAGAAATTATTTTTTTATACTTTAAATAAAATATTAAATGACTTATAATATCTTTTTCGTTGGTCCTATTTGAAGATGTATTTATGCACCATTATATTTTATATTTATTTAAAAAGTAATGAATATAAAAGAAAATTTGTGCATAATCAACTATTAAAAGTATACACAAGACTGATCAACAAAGATAAATAAATTATATGATTCTAATGCTTTATAACAAAATTTAATATAACAATAATAACAAAAGAAATATTATTTATAGTTATTTAAATAGGTTAACTTGTTAGGGATGAAATGTTTTTCTAATCACATAAAATTTGATTGTTTTTACCACTTTTACAAAAGTTTTGCAACAATCCAACAACAAAACTGCAGACCTGGTCTCACATTAATCCAATTCCTTCTCAAGTCACTTCTATTTTTAATACTTCTCTGTTTTTCAAGCCAGAAAAACCAATCTAGTTGACTTCAACTGCATAAATATTTGATATCAAGGCATAAGTTCCTGTCCTAATTGGCTTGATCCCAAATCCCTATAACCTGCTAATTTGGCTACACTGGGTTGATTATGCAATTTAAAAGCCTCCCAGAAGGGCTCTCCAGATAGACTCATGTGACTCAAATTGCATATTCTCAGTTGGTTGATAACAGTTCGTCATTCATCTAAAATGTGTCAGTCCTTCTTCACCCACGAGGTCAGCATGGCTACAAACAATTGTCATAAACTACATACTATCTGGTTTAATACCTAATCATACAATGGAAAAGTTCAACCCCCTTTCCACCATATCCATGACTCCAGTGTCCATTCACCATTGAAGTCCAAGAGACCAATTTTGTGCATAGCATTTTGCTAAATATTTCATGTGAATCAGCTGTATTTCCACTCTTGGCATACATATAACTTAGGACAGATATTTCCGTGAAAACCTTCTTCCAGCTATCAAAGTATTCCATGTCACGATGTCTTTGAGTCATTTCAGCTAATAATTTTTTTTCCTCTGAAAACATAATAGGAAGATTGGACTCAACTCCATGCTTAACCACTGCAGCATGTACCTGCTTGCCCTAATAACCCAAACCAATAGAGACACAAGCTCCTGCAGCAATTGAGAAGCTAAAGGGACTTGGTGATCCTTCCTCCTGTTTGTCACAAGAGATTGTGTTGTGATTATTTAGAACACCAGTAAACAAAATAATTAAGTAAAAGTAGAAATTTTGAAACAAGACAAGAGATTAAGTAAAAATAGAAATGACTTTGAAACAAGAGATTAAGCAAAGGCTTACCAGAAACATTTGACAGAAAATTCTAGGACAATCGCAGAAGTCTCCTCTGAGTGTATCAAGTGGTCAGAGTAGTTCAGCAGACATAAGTTTTGGTTGTGATATCTTCAAAACCATTTTTGTGTGGTCCATGGTATCGCATGACACACATGTCCAGGAGTGCATTGTCAACATATATGGATCATCCTTGAACACCAATCTTGATGGCCAAAGCATGAGCTAATTGGCCACATAAAGAGCTTTCAAACCCTTGAAGGACTTCAAAATAGCAGATATGGTGAATTTATTGGGATATGTCCCATCTCTGAGCATTTGAAGAAAGACACTCCATGGATGCTTATAGTGGTTTCGAGCAGTGATGATGGCATTTAGGTGACCACATTTTCAAGGGCCATTTCTTCGAACAAAATGCGTGCCTCTTTGATTGAGCTCTTATCAAGAGGAATATTAAAGATATCAGTTGGCTAAATGGTCAAATCCTTAGTGGGAAACAGTTCATTCAATTGGATGCAGTGAAACAGCTTTTTATCACCAATGGGATGGGTTGAATGAAAAATCAAATGAAGACCGTAACTTCTCAGTAAACATCATCTTCCAACAAATGCCCATGCAACCAACCCTTTTATTTGTGTTGTCACGATGATACCATGATACATGTTTGGGATGGATATAGCTGTTGAAATTTCACAATCACATGTCCTGAATAGGCTCATATATTGAGAACTGTTTTGGCCACTAGCATAATTGGCCTTTTATGAACTTGGCCTGAAGTTTGAAACACAAATATAAATATGTTAGGAGATTTGTATAGTCATTAGTCAATTAGGACTAGGCTGCAATTAGTCAATAGAGAAGGGTTAACCATGTGAGCAGTTAGTTTGTCAGTTTTGCTATATAAGGCAACTCTTACCTTATATGAAAACCTGTAATTGACTTTTCTCATATTCTTGTATTCATCTCAATTCAATATAGCTTTCGAAACTGTTTCTTTATGTGATTCCCTATTGTTCCTCAAGTTCTTCGGACCTTGCATTACTAGAGAACTAGAAAAAAATTCTTAACAATTGGTCCATTCACAGTATCAGCTATGGCATAGGGTAGTCGAAATGCAGGCAATTAAAGATTTGGAAGAACACGTGTGTACAAGATTAGAAATGCACCTAATGGAGCTTGTGGGGTCAATGCAAAAAGCCTTGGGTGATTCTTTTAAAGATCAAATTCAAGAATTGGTCAACCAAAATTTTGATGATGTTTGTGGCAATTCCACTGGAGTTAATTCTAGAGGTGAGAACCATCATTCTTCATATTGTTGCGGAACAAGATTGGCAAGAATCGATTTCCGTTGTTTTTAAGGAGAAGTTATCCATCGATGGATATTTCAATGTGAAAACTACTTCTTAATTGAAAATATGCCTAACGATGTTCAAATCAAACTTGCAATTGTGTATATGGGGGACACACTTTGTAATGACATACGGCTTGGTCAGGTCAGCACAATATTTTCCAATGATTTCTTGGACCAAATATACAAGATTATTCATAGAGCAGTTTGGAGAAGTTTCTGATGACCCTATAGCTGAGTTGATGAGGTTGTTTGTGGCAGAAGAAATTTGTGTCTGAGTATCACGAGGACTTTGATTCAATCGTGATGAAACTGAATCTTAGTGATGAGTATATGTTGGGTTACTTTTTAGGGGGTTTCAAGATAGAAATCCACATGTTGGTTAGGATATTTCAGCCTACTACAGTGAGACGAACCTTTACCTTGGCAAGAATGTATGAAGCAGCCAATTCCCCTTCTATTCATTCTTCTGTGCTACCTAAAGCATCAGAAAAAAAATCTTAGATCCAAACTTGTCGCCTCGGTTAATCTTACTATGACTGCACCTAAGGTCAGAAATAGCAGGAGTTTGACCCCGCTTATATAAGTGAAAGAAGAGCAAAAAAATTGTTATTTATGTCATGAACCATATTCGCAAGAGCATAGTTTTACATATAAAAAGATTTAGGTGCATGTTTTGGAGGTTCAGGAGGAGGAGGACTTATGTTAATCGTAGACCCTGTTGGTAGTTCTTTTAATGACTCTGATCAAAATTCTCATCAAATATCAATGAATGCGTTGACTGGTGTGGCAAATGTCAGAATCATGTGAATCACATGATACAAGCAAAAGAAGCCTCTAAACATCTTGATTGATAGTGGATCCACACACAATTTTCTGGATGTTGACATGGCTCAGAAAGTGGGATGCCAAATCGAGGAACCTCAAACATGTTTTTAATCCCACCTGGTTGTTTTGATTTGGTGTAAGGGACAGAGTGGCTAATTCCATTGGGTCATAATTTGGAACTTTGATCAGTTAACCATGGAATTCAGAATCAAATAATAGTGTCAAGTTCACCAAGGCTCAACAATTCAATAAAACCTTAGCGGAAGGTGAGGACATTTCAGTTCTACAACTCTATTAATTCAAAATAGTACCAGTCTTTTTACTGGTTCAGTGGTTATGGTGGGTAAAAAAGATGGACCATGGAGATTGTGTATTGATTACAGGGAATTGAATAAGAACAGTGTGAAGAATAAGTTTCCTATACCCTTGGTAGATGATTTGCTAAATGACCTTCCTGGATCTTCAATCTTATCCAAGATTGGCCTTCTTGGATCAAACAATTGAAAGGGATATTATAGAACGTTTGTGAAAGGGTATGGAGTAGTAGCAAAACCCTTAACTAATATGTTAAAGAAAAATGGATTTAGTTGGACCCTAGCCTTGTGTTTGGATAAGGGATTTTAACAAATCCAAGAAATTGAAATACATAATATTTGAATTATATATAATTGAATTCTCTTCATTTCTCAAATAGTTTGTTTGAATGGAGTAATTGAAATATCATATATTTCAAATTTCTCGTTTGAATAAAGCAATTTAATTTTCATTTTAAGGCAAATTGAACTCTATCCTTGAACCCAAGTTGAGTTTGCTTAATCTTTGATCCAATACAACTCATCTCAACTTTTGATCCGAGTCGACCCCAAAGATTCAACATGAACTGACTAGGCCCGACCTTTAGCCCGGGTTGATTTGCCTCACCTTCAACCAAAGTTGATGATTTCAACGTTCAGCTAAGGCCGACTCAGCTCGATCTTCGATGCGTTGGCTTGAAATTTAAAGTGGTTGCACACTTTTGCTGGGGAAGGACATTCAGGGATCAATGGTACAATGAAATGCGTTTAAGATGTGGTATATTGGAAAGGGCTATTCAGTGATGTCAAGAAGTTCATCCAGCAGTGTACAATTTGCCAACAATGCAAATATGACACCGTAGCGACTCCTGGTTTACTTCAACCTCTTCCCGTTCCTAACAAATTTGGAAGCATGTCACTATGGATTTCATTGAGGGCTTGCCTAGTTCATTCGGTAAGAAAGTGATATTTGTAGTGGTTTAAAGATTGAGCAAAGCTGCATATTTTATGGATTTCTCCCATCCTTATATAGACAGTGATGTGGTCAGTCTTATAAGGATAATGTGTTTAAATTGTGTGGATTCCCAAGCGCCATCCCCAGTGACGAAGATGCCATTTTTATCAGTTAGTTCTGTTAAAATTTCATGACCTTGAACGGGGTTTAGGTTCAGTTGTCATCAAGCTACCATCTACTACAGGTGGATGGTCAAATGGAAGTAGTAAATATTTCATAGATGCTTGGAAACTTATATGAGATGTATGTGTAATAATGTCCCTCACAAGTGGCTGCCATTGGCTGAATGCCGGTACAACACTTCCTATCAAACTGCTACTAAATCTACTCCTTACGAAATAATGTATGGACAAGGATATTGTCCATACATTTGGGCAACTTGGCTACTGCCTCTTATCTTCCTTATCAGCAAGAAGATATTTTTGCGGAAAAGGAGCTTGAATCTATCCTTGACTGTATGATAGTTAGAAGAAGAGGCATGCATGTTACTAAAGGCCTTGTGAAATGGAAACACCAGCTTCTAGAAGATGCAACTTGGAAATACTACTACAATTTAAAAAAGAATTCCCAACCTTCTATCCTTGAGATCAAGGATTCTTTCAAGGGAAGGGCTATGTTAGGATATTTGTATAGCAATTAGTCGGCTAGGACTAGGCTGCAGTATGTCAATAGTGAGGAGTTAACTCTGGTAGAAGTTAGTTGATCAGTTTTGCTATGTAAGGCAACTCTGACCTTATGTGAAGACATGCAGTTGACTTTTCTCTTACTATTCTTCTTCTCAATTCAATATGGCTTTCAGAACTGTTTCTATACGTGATTCTTGTTGGAAGCCCTACATCAATTACAAATAAGACAATTTCATAATATATAACACCTCACCTACAAACTAATTTTGTAGAGTTGAATTAAACTTAAAGTTTACTTCTCAACAGTTCTCATTGTTCCTCTAGTTCTTAGGATATTGCATTTCTAGATCCAGTAAAAAATTCTTAACAACAAAATACTTAAAATAACTACTCAAATTATCACTTGGTAAGTTTCTCAACTCAATATTTCTTTCACAATATCTATTATGTTTTAGTCAAAGGTTATAATTATAATTTACCTTGTAATGTGTCCTTTTAAACTAAACTGTGAATCCTTAATCTTACTAGTGTTACAGTCAAGTCACTGTTCTCTGCAAACATCCTATGCGGCAACCTTGACTATATGATTAGTAATTTCCTTTAATCTTAGGACCAGTGATGAGAAAGTGAAGTCAAACACGCACCAGAACAAGGTAAAACAATTGTATAGGGAGATAAAGAAACTCTTTTACAAAATGCTGCAAAGGAGCGAGCGTATAGTGAGATAAATCAATGTGAATATTAGTTCATATACAAACAAGAGGACGTACTTTTAACCTTCTATGTCCTCATTGTTAAGAAAAAGTAAGAATTGTCATCCTAGTATAAAGGAACGCCTTCTTAACCATAATTATAGCAAGGCAGAATATGTTAACCTTCCTATGTAACTTTTACTATAAGCATATACCAATGATCCCCTGAACTCTATGAATTTCACACTACACTAGGTATTCATCATACAAGAATCTGAGACCTGGCAGCACCACGGGAACACCTTTTCCTGCCATTCTTGCTAAGTCCACAAACACATACGTCTAGAAGCTCATAATCCTCCTCCCAGAATAACCTGGATGCCGTCTCCGGATCTTTCAAAAGCATCTTGGATGTAAGGAAACCAGCTATGGTCCATGTTTGATACATCCGGGCTTGTTTTCCAATAAATTTTCCAGTGCGTGTATCATAGTACTCAGGCCAAGAATCAACTGGCAGTCTTTTCTCAGCCAAAGCAACTGCTTTCTGGGCAAGTTCAGTTCTCCCCATTTTGATGCATGCCAGCGTGAACTGAATGAGATGAGGTACAAAGGAATATATCAGAAATTAAAGCAACAGTTCATGACTTGACAGTTGACATGCAAGGTCCCAGCAACAAAACTGGAAAATAATTTTGTTTAATTTATAAATCTTTTGCTCTCAATTAAAAAACCCAGAAAATAACCTCTCTGGATATTTTTCTCTTACTTCAGGTTCTGCAGTTTATGGTTTTAATTTCCACTTTTCTACATTGTAGTAAAATGAGTTTCTATTGGGGACCTCGTAAGTACTCCTCCCACACTTATTATTCCCCATTGAGTTCAAAGGTTTAGGTGGTAAGACACAGGACAAAGAGAATAGCCAACAACACATCTTAGCTTTCCTTAAAATGCACCCATTGCCATCAGGAAAAATTTACCTGCCACAGAAGGGTTGGCCAAGATCCACCGTTGTGATATGACCAAGGGCTGCAAAAGTTAAGCATGATGTTTCAGTTAAGATGCACACAGTAGAAGCAATTCTGACTACAAAGACTAACAAATAATAAAAAAGGAATTCAACAAATGTACTTCATAATAAAAAGAATCAAAATTCTCTAGTATGCTAACAACAAAAACGGAAAATAAGAACTCACGTATTCTTTGGGTCTGAGCCAGTAGTTATGCGCCACTCTTCGTTATCCAAGGCAGGATAACATATCTTAAGAGGCATATGACCCACAAGATCATCCCATTTTGCTTCTATCAGATTTAAAGTAGCCTGGTTCTGTCTTGGGGTGCCCAATGACGATACAATGGACCAAAGATTTCCAAGCGTGAAAAACCTGAAGTCCATGTGAGCTGGCTGCAAATTCCCAATCAGATATCCACCTTCTTCTGGAATCCAATCCATTAACCACAGTGGAATTTGCTCTGGATAGATGTTGAATTTATTGATGGCATCCATGGAGTACTCTTCTGTTTTATACCTGTATATTTCATTCATCTTTTTCATGTCCACCCAATAATATTCTCTAATGTGGAATGACAGAGCGCTGAGTCGGTTGTTAATAGCTCTAATAAGATGATCAGTTCCCTCAATTACAACAAGCATCTCACGTGAGCAGCGAAGAGCTGAGTAAAATAATGCCTGAAAAGCAAAACTGCCACAGCTAAATGGAAGGATAATATGTAAAAAAATAGAAGTACACTGCAGAAACCACGTTAATGCCTGAAAAGCAAAACTGCCACAACTAAATGGAAGGATAATATGTATAAAAGTAGAAGTACATTGCAGAAACCACGTTGCCTGAATTCAGAGTTTTATCGTTATTTAGCAGACAGATTAATTTCAGCTGAAGCATATGCACTAAAATAACATACATCAATGGAATGGGAGCATATAATGATAGATGCAAAAACTTGGGCCATTTCGACTGTGTAATACAGAGCATTGTTCAATTTTAAACAGAACAGAGACAAAGAACAGCAGAAGAATGAAAAAGCATAGCATAGTTAAGCTCACTTGGATCTCAAGAGGGTGTCCATGAATCCCCATCCTCCTGTCTATCATGCAAGAACCATCAGTGACTAGCAGAGAAGGAAACATATCGAAACCATCTGTTAAACACAAGTTAAGGATCATTTTTAAGCCTGTTTGAACATCGGCCCTTTCTTGCAAGCTGCAATCTCCTGTGAGCTTCCCGTAAGCCCGCAAGAGTATGATCCACCACAATCCTATTGAGAAAACAAAAACAGAAATAATAAATGAAAGTTCTTCACTATACTACTCAAATAATAATTTTCAGAATTCTCATTGTGTATGCACAACTCTAGCAATTTTCAACATGTTACTCTATGTGAAGTATTTAAGAAACAGCTAAATAATCAACTGCTAACCTGAATCTACAGGTGCAACGCGACCAATAGCTGATTCCCCAAAATCAGGATCTAAAACTTCTTCACGTTTATCTTCGTCCAGAGCTACAGTTCTAACTTTGAAACTTGCAGGCATCAAGCCCTGCCCTGGACTGTAGCAGTCCACAGTTTTCTCCCAACTCTATAACAAAAATGTATAATATTAACAATCAGTTCTCAACAAAAATTTTAAAACTAAATGAATCTTGCTACACAAAAACCACTTTCTTTCAGGATCAATCAAGTACAGACAAAACACTGTACTGTAAAATATATTTATCCAAAAAGGAGTGCTAGCAATATATATATATGTGTGTGTGTGTGTGTGTTGAAAATCATTACAAATTATCTAAATTGACAATGAAGACTTATATATTTAAAATTATCTATATACAAGATTAGCAAAAATATAACAATTTAAATATATTCTTACCAAATACAAATTGAATCTAATCCATCTATCTAAAATAAATAAAAAAGTAAAAAGAGGATCTAATCCATTTAGGACATTTTATCATCTTCTTAATCATCTCATTGAAAAAGAAAGACAGGCCTATTTCCATAAGCATAAATAGAAACTTACATAATATTTTGAGTAATCATAGAATACAGTGTGTATCTGCCCTTACTAAGGTTGTTTTAGTACTATGTGTGTCAGAAACCCAAACAAAAGTTTTTTAGCAACTCACTTTTTCTAACATTTTCCACTATTATCAGAATTTATTAAAAACTACTAAATCATGAAACTTGTTAAATAAAATCCAGACTTATAACAATTTTGTGACGTCCACAGTTCTTATTCTTCCAACAAAGAAGGTATTCAAGTGATGAAGGACGTGATTGAATCATTAGGTGTCTGAGTTTAAAAGGGTAGATTACCTGCAACTGCAAAGTGTGAAGAAGAAAGTTCTTGACAATCTCACTTTCTCCTCTAAGCAAGAAAGCAAGTGCTGACGGGATAAAATCCCTAAGAAAGACCTGATCATAATTCAAGGGTAGCTTGTCCCCAGGATCATTTGCAGCCACAGTCCCCACAGGGTTGCCACAATAAGTCACAACGGCTCCCTGCAACAACTTCCATGCTTCCTTTTCCACCTCTGACTCCTCCCATTTACTCTTCCCCACACTCACATTCACTTCACCACTTAAATTTCTCTCATCTGTAACATCCTCATGAGAACTTTCCACCACCAACGGTTTCACGTTATTCATGCCACCCTGTACGTAAATCCTCTCAAAATTGTTGTCATGGCCACGGTTCTCCACAGAGGTTGAGCAATTTCGAACCTTGAAGGTAGATACGTCCCTGTTGGACGTGATTAAAATAAAGGGCATTGATAAAGGGGCGAAATTCGAAGAGGGCAAGCCAAAAATTTCCTGTGCAATACCCTTTATGCGATGCGTTTGCAAAGGGTGGTGTTGATTGAAACGAGGTTTCGGCGAATTGCTAGCAATTGAAGGAGCATGACCATAATTTGCAGGTGTGGACAGAAAAGGCGATGAGTTCCGAGAACTGGTGAGAATCCTGCGAATGGATTTCATGGCGCGGTTGCGAATAAGCGCAATTGTGGTCATCATGACAAAGTAATAGGAACGGCAACAGAGACCAAAACTAAGGAAATTTGTACGAGAAATATGTTAAAGACGAAGCTATTAGCATTGGGGGTTTCGTGTTTGTAAGAATGAATGTTAAAGTTTAGGTTGAGTGGCTATGGCATCATGGCATGTGGGCGGAAGGCGGTGCTGTTGCCGGCGGGGAACACAAAATTCTACGACACCTTTTCGATTTCACTTCAATGTTTTGATCTTATCACCTCCCTGAAAATTTAAATACATTTTGTTCTTTCTTGTTAATTTTATAACTTCCGTCCTTGTAATATTACTACAATTTTTTCTAACATAATAAATTCGACACAGATTTCTTCCCATGGAAAATTAAGAAAAACAAGAATTTTCTGATCGTTTCTGGGACATATAATTGTTCTCCTAAAATGGCAAAATAAAATAATTATCAATATCACCACTAAAAATAATAGTTTGAGTTTTGTTAGTGATTCGTTAGTGAAAATAAAAATAAAAGAAAAGAAATGTCTTTCAAAAAATCCAAGATTTCCTAAAAAAGTATTAAATTTAATTATCACAGATAAAAATCTTACAATTCTAATTATATTATTTTCTTTTTGACTTAATTCGTAATAATATGACCGTCAATTATCAACTGGACTGAACGTGTCAAACACGATTTCTCATTGTATAAATGTCTCCAGATATTTAATCTTTATAAAGAATTATACGTGTTTAGATTTATAATAACCAAACATAAATCATTTTGGAATCTCTCATCAGAAATTCGTTCAAATGTAAAATTAAAAATATTATTTTTCTTTTATAAAACCTAATTTAAATTTCCAAGAACTAGACAATACCAAATCATATTTTAAACAAATTATTTGTTACGCCCATCACAATTCTAAGTTCTGATAAGTGTTAGAATCATGTTTTCACTACCAAAATAAAGAAACCATGTTGAGATTGAAAAAAAAGTGTTGAATTAGCTCTTGAAAAGGTTGGTTATCTATTTGAATTGAAACAAACTCCACTTTGGTTAACCAGACGTTTAAGAATTACAAACACTGTGACTTAGAACATTCAATACAGACGAAAGAGTTGTTTACAAAGTGCTAGACGGATACAAATTTTGATTATACAAATATAGAGAATGAAATAAGTGCGCAAATAAATTGGTTAACATTGGTATTGACATGCAATTAGAGTTTTCTTGGTTTTCCTATTTATTTTACAAATAGAGTTGGTCTATTGGAACTCAGATTTTCATAGTTTGAAGATGTTTGTGTTTTGTTTACATAGGCTTTGGTTTAGTTCTCTGATAATTCCTTTGTTCGCTCTGTTTTCTAACTTTTATATATCACCACCATCTTGTGAGCTATAAGTTCTAAGATGGAATCTTATAAAAAAAAAGTGTTGAGAAAAAACACTCTAGTGTCAGGTGTCGATTCTTGATTATTTTTGAAGTTGTTGTCTAGTGAAATATTTTTAAGGATTAAGTATCTTTTTATGAAATGAAATTGAAATTCATTTTTGGGTGAAATTTTAATACATTTTTGTCTCTAAATTTTTAAAATAAATAAATATAACTATTTTAACCAAATAACGTGTAAAACACATTTTTCAACAAATATTGAAGTGAGAATGTGTCAAACGGTATAAACAACTCAAATACTAGCATGAAACGTGTTTGACACGTAAAAAAATGTAATATAATTGGATTAAAAGGACTACATCTACTTAATTAACTATTGCTCGTGTTTTAAGTTCAGTTATTAGGTAACACCTATTGTTGATGGAGATATGGTAAGGGTGATTGTTAGACTACAAGTTATTTCTGCGAATCTAAAGGACTCGACAACTGTTAAGAGATTCTGGTGAGTTTATGTCAGCTGAACAAATTATAGTTTCCATATTCTAAAAAAATGTTTTACCCGATTAAGAAACAAAGTGAAAGAAAGAAACTATTTTATGTAGGGATGACAGTTTGGGGCGGGCCAGGCAGACTGTCCTGTAGGCCCACATAAAAAATACGGAGCGAGTTAGGATGTTGAACCCGTTGGTCTGCACAAGCCCGCCTTGCATAGGCCCGAAGTCCGCGCGGGCTAAAGATGGGGAGGAATGGGCTGGCCCACTGGCCCGCTTACAAAATTGAATATTTTCATTTTTTAGTTCTCACATGATTCATCATGTTGTTTATATAAGTTCCTTTTACTTTTATTATTATTATGTTTATGTATAATCATTTGTATTTAAAATAATGATTTTAGTTCTTTAATATGAAATATCTCTTTATGCATTTTTAGGTACCTATCTTGTAAGGTGACATGTTATTATTGTACTTTAACTATAATCTTCATTGTTATTGTTTCTTGTACTTGGTTAGGTAAACTAACTGGAAATATTTCGATAGAAAATGAATATTAATTATTATATAAGAATAAAAAAGTTTTTATTTTGCTCATAACTAAAAAAGGTTATTTCTCTCACCACAAATACAAGCCAGCCCGCGAGCTCAGAGACCAACTCACGAGGCGGGGCAGGATGTGGGGTGGGACAACCCAACTCACACTTTGCGGGCCAAAATGTGGTGCAGGCCAAAACAAGTCAGACTTGTCCGCTTTGCCATCCTTGATTTTATACATCAAATTACACATATAGCAAAGACAACGCTAATAAATACATTTTATTTTGAGATGACAAAAATACTCGCACATGCGAATATCTGCGGATAAAGTTCGCTGCAGATAGTTAGTACCCGCATATATTTATTATCTGTGAGTAGTGGGTAGTATGTATTTTAATACCCACTTATAAATGGGTCAGGTGTGGATACCTGTTACCCGAACAAATTAAAATTATATTTTATTAGGTTAAATTTTATGAAAATTAAAATTTATATATATATATATATAATTTTATAATTTTATTTATAAAATTTATAAAACATATATCTTTTTAAATATTTGTGAGTATGAGAGTGTTCATGCAAATTTTTAAACAATCTACATATATTTTATAAACGGGTATCTTACAAGAAAATAGACGGATAGTGAATAATATTTTTTTTACATGTCGAGTTGCAGGTAAGCAATATCCGTGTCCAACCCAACATGTTGTTATCTCTAATTATGTTGTTGTCATCTCTAATTACGTTGAGCATCGATAAAAAAGAAAATCATTTGTAAATATTTCTTGCGTTCTTTTCCACAATTAACGGGGATACACATGCATGCATGACACATAATTAAATAGTGTGAGAGCTGAGTTTCTTATCATATATATGACGTGTCTCTAAAATCTAAAAGAGGTGTTTTTTTTTTAATTGGTTTTGTTCTAGTTAATACCCTGTCAATTATTAATTTTCCTTATCTCAGCTGATTTCATTAAACAAATGAACTGGTTTTTGTTTATTCATGTTTATATTTGTTATAAATGCTATGAACGCAAATAAAAACCGAAAACAATACACTAAACAAAGAAATAGACCCAAGAGATAGACTCAAGAGAGAAACGATAACCACAGACTTAAACTCCAAACAACGCAATAAGCGTGTGAACCATATAACGCTCAAAAATATATAAACATTTTAAAGGAATAAAAGAGCTTTGAAATTCGTAGCTAGAAAAAATCAAATTTAGAATTGAAATTGAAAATCCATAACAACACAGAACATTGAACATATCACACATGACAAACCAAAATGAATTGAATTTTCACCAAAATAGACGCTTAACATAACATTGAAGAATGGTTAAAGTATTCGAAACATAGATTACCGAAAAAAAAGTAAGAGATTTGGTTTTGAATTGTTGAAGGTCTTCAATTGCGGTAATTTTAACATTAAATGAAATCCTCAAAGGCGCAGGTAAAAAAAAGGAAAAGACGAAAAATCAGATATTAAAATAGGACTTTTTTCATTAATGAAAAACAGAGTCAGAAAGGAAAATAAGATAAATTTCAAATGAATAGAAAAGAAAAGCTTCAATCAAACCAAAAGATAGGGGATTTTTTCTGCACCTCCAAACATTTCTTTTCCACCTCGAAAATTCTTTTAAATCTCTCAATTTAAAAATTAAATATATATTTTTTCTCTCTTATTTAAGACACATTAACTAATTGACTTCACCTCCAAATCTTTTTCTCTTAACATCTAGTTTTTCTTGTGTGCTATGAATGTTGACATTCAATATCTTTTTCTATAATTATTTTAGTCATTGCAAATATTTATATCTATTTTTTTTATTTACAGATGTTGACGTCCGATTCTTATTTTATGACGATGATATCCAATATCTTTTTCTAACCGATCTTCACATCCATATTATGCTTTTAAATTTACTTTATTTTGAACCGGCTCTCCAAATTCGGTATTATATCCGATAACTAATTAGACCAATGTTTCTTCCTCCACAGTCCACCACCGCAGTCAACACCTTCTCCATCTCATTTCATTCTCTCAATAAATAAGTTTTAAAATTGTGCAAGCAATAAAAAATGTCCACTCTCCCAATAATTGCATGCAACTATTACGTATTTACTTAAACTATCTCAATAATTTGTTTTTATGCGGGACATGTGTAGCATAATAACTAACAAAGTTTCTGTAAAAAAATAAAAGTTGGGTACAGAGACTTGGAAGTAAACCCTAGTTAAGTGGAAGACATTAGAGTGAAACTAACACAACACATAATACCACATAATGGCAACTTTTGTGGTGTATTTCACTGAAAGTTCTATGTAGCAATGCAAATGCATTACAAGTCTTTTTCCCCGTATATTTTGTCAAAGATAACATGTCTCTAATACTAAAAACTATCCTATTCCTAATCATCATCATCATCGCTTTCCATCGTATGCCAAGGAAGATATATAGTTTTCATACAAGAAATAATCTTATAAAATAGAAGTTAGGATTAAGAAGTTTACACAATGCAGGAGTGAACCATGAAAGCCGCAAAATAAGAATATAATAAGGGATTTTTGGAGAATTAGTGATACTGTGGTATTTACATTAAAATACATAGAGAAAGTAGGGTGTACATTAGAACCGGATCTCCATATCCGGTATTTACTTCAAAAATTTTGTCTTCATCATCTCTTTGGTACCTGAAATGGTCTTGGAGTTACAAATTACAGTAATTGTTTGATATATATATTTTCATGGATGACTTGTTCTGATTTCGGTGTTTATTATGACTATGAGTAGGTATGTTGGAGAAATTGATCCCTCACAAATCAATAGTGGTTAGATGTTCTACATGTGTATAGCATCACTAATTGTACCTCCTTGAACCAAAGGCATCATTTGGACCATTGATTTGATACTTAAACCTGCAATACAGGATGTGGAAAGAAGATTCTAAACAAAGTAAATTTAAAAGCATAATACCGGATGTAGAGATTCGGTTGAGAAAAGAAAAATATTGGATGTTGACATCCATAAAATGAAGAATCGAATGTCGACGTCCGTAAATGAAAAAGAGAAAGGTAACCTGATATGGTTATCCGTAACGGATAAAAATTATAAAAAATAAAAAATATTGGATGTCGACATTTGTAAAACAAAAGGAGAAACCAAATATTGACATTCGTAAGAAAAAAATTGGAGGTGGGATCAGTTAATTAGTGTGTCTTAAATAGAAGAGAAAAAAATATATATTTAATTTTAAACAGAGAGGCAAAGTGAGAACTTAAAAGAGTTTTGGAAGTGAAGAAATGGTGTGTTGGATGAAGAATACAACATTTAAAGAAATTAATAACATTGAGGTGACTTTTAATGGAAGATACACACGACTTTATGCTCTCTTTGGATCTGCATGAGTATTGTTTATTCGGATGGAAAGTGACTTGAAAACATGTTTGGATATGCTTGTTTGCGTTGATTTATGAGTGTGGATTTGCATGTGAGTTGCAAATTTTGCCACTCTCTAAAATAAAGAGATATGCAGGGAAAGTCAGCTAATCGTATTAATATTACTTCATTGTCCATCTTTTTTAACAATTTAATTCACTATATATATATATTAATAACTATAATTATAATTATTATCATAATAATTAGTATTATATAATAAAATATATATAATAATTATATGTGTAAGCCCCAATTTCCTTTCGGCCTTTAAACGTTTGGGCTTAGCCTTTTGTAGGCCAAAGACCAACCTAGTAATAGGAACTCAATACCCTTTCCAGCCCCTAACCCATGCACTTTGTCTCATTTGCAGAAAATCATATTTCTCTCCCCTGATATTTCCTCCAGCTAGAGCTCTGCTAGGGCACAACGAACCTCCCACCTTTTGGCTAGCTACGTCTGTCCTACTTCCAAGTAAGTTAAACCTTAAGGTTCCTGATCTGTTTTTTCCCTTTTGCAACGTTTTAGTACGTTGGTCTGGTTAGGGTTTAACTCCATACCCTTGTATTTGTGCTGGTTTCCCCATTTTAGCTCACTACCATAGTTCTTGGAGCTGCGATACTCTTTAGTTGTGGGTCTATTGCATTTTTGGCACCTAAGCAAGGTAAGGGAAGCTAGTTTTTTTGTCATTTTATTGTATGTGCTTGTTCTCACTTCTGTTTATGCATAAAATGATTTGGGAAATGTTTGTGCTCGTGGGAGATAAAAAATATAATGTTTGGTTGGATTGTTTTTGGGTTGCATGCGTGGAACAGTGGGGGAGAACTGATATTCTCATCCAAGCGAGCTCGTCTCGCCTAGGCGGCCAATTCACGTTTTGAGCGACACCTCGTCTCGCTGAAGTGAGAGCTCGTGAAATCTCTCAGGGGCCACTGTTGCAGTCTCGCCTAAGCGAGAGCCTGCAGCTTAAACGAGGCAACTTCCCTAGCCTGAGCGAGGGCTCCTAGCTTGAGCGAGGCTAGTGCAAAGGAGTGTTCTAACCCTATTTCCTTGTATATTTGGATGATGTGTGGCATGATTGGTTTAAAATTTCCCTTTTAAACGAGGAGTATGTGAATATGCTTGGCTGTTTAATTCCCATGAACTGAAATTAGCATGCTTGGTATGAAATTGATCATGAATTTATGGGTCAGTGGTGTTTTGGCATGAAAGTTGGATGTTTGAGATAACAATGGTGGTTATGGTATGAGAAACATGATTTTGGTGTGAGATAGGCGTAATTTCATGAGTCTCATGGGGAGATCTCATGGTGGTGTGTAGTGTATATAATTAAGATAATGATTCAAGTAAGAATCGCATCCCGAAACTCTAAAGGATCAGTGAGTCTCATGTAGAGCAAACTGATCCAAGTTGTGAAAGTAGCAGGAGGCCCTAGTCTTTGGCAGGAAAATGACCTTAGATGCTTGAAGGCTAACCTTGTGTGTGATAGGGTGAAACCCATTGGCAATGGCTCTGCAAAGCAGTAGAGGCCACCATAAGTGCAAGCGTCCAGTAAATCCGATCTTGTTATATGTATCCGGATAATTGAGTCATAATGTCCTGCTTGTTTGCTATAACATGATTTTGTGTCTGCTGTGTTGCTTGTTTGGAACTGTCTTGAGTACTTGCCTGCTATACTATGTTAAGAGTATTTTCACTAGCTTACCCTTTTATTTTTGTTTGTTCTTGCTTTATTTTCTTGTTGCGATGATCACCTTTTGGTGGGAGCAGAGGGGAGAAATGTTCAAGGTGGATCTGACGGTAGCAGCGATGCAATTTAGCTTATCCTCTTAGCGGTGGCTCTTAGGACCAGTTTCATGGCCCTAGTGCCTTTTTGTAATTCCTTGTTCCAGGAACACTCTTTTGCAAAATGTAAAACTCTTGTCTAACACGTTTTGTATGACATCCTTGGTGTGCCTTGGTATCTTTTACATACTTTCTGAGATGACTGTAATAGTGAATCCCCATGCATACTGTTCATCTGATTGCTCTTTATTATTATAATTATGTGATGTTGTAACTTAGTATAATTATTCTATTTAAATGGGATGTCACAATATGGATATTAATAACACTGTATATTATTATTATTATTATTATTATTATTATATATAATTTTAATTTTTAATTATTATTATAATAATAATTATTATATAATAATAGTAATATTATTATTATTATTTTTATAAATATATTTTGTAAATAAATTAATTCTATAAAATAAAATATATTTAAATAAATGTGGAGTTAAAATTAAACCGTTTATATTATAAATTATTTCAAGTTATAATTAAGAATAATAATAATTATTTTAAGTTATTAATTATAATATGAATAAACTATATTTTTGTAATTTTAAATAACATTTTTAATTTTATTTGAATATCATTTCTTTTATTTACATTGAAGAGTAAAATGGTAACCATATAATTTATTCTATTAAAAATTATAATTTATTAAATTTTATCAATCAGGTCATACATAAATTTTGATAAACTTCTCACTCATATCCACTTAAATTATACCATATTTCATTTAATTCAAACAATCCCATATTTACATGCAGATAAACTCAAATCAATGTAAATCCACTCCTCTAAATTCACACTCCAATCCAAACACAACAATAATTGTTAAACTAATTAGTATTAATATAAAATGAGTAAAATTTATTTAAATATTTCACTGTGGGTAATCGTATATTACAAATTACTATATTGAATATTAATGTTAATTTTAAATTTAATTGTAAAATATTATTAAACCTTTTTATATTAGACTCTAGAAAGCAATTACAGGCTCCTTAATTGTTCAAAAAGTAATTCCTCCTATGTTGTTTTTGAAACGATTAAGTTAAAAGCCACATGCGATATTTCTAGGGTATATGTAGAAATTATGGTGCATGATTTCAAACAGCAGGTTAGTCCAAAAGAATAAACTTATTTGGGCCTACAAAACCCTAAGCCCACAACAAACCAGTCTACCCAAAACTCAACGTCTTATAAGCAAAACATTGACAAACCCTAATTTTCTCACTCTTCCATCAGTGGAGCGAAGAGACCGAGCTTCACAACAATGGTGCGTATTGGATTCTTCTTCTTTCATCTCCTCAGATGTCCTGTATTCGTGCAGAACTTGAACATCAGTTATACATGTTTTAGAGTTTGTGTTCTTTATTATAGTAAGGGTTTTGGGTAATTACAGTTATATTTCCCTGAATAAGAAGAGCAATCTCTTGTTTCGAATCTAGTCTCGGCATCAAAGAAGTAGGTCGTGGAACTGAGTTCCGCTAACCGCATCTTGCTAACAAAGTGTCAAATTCAATGGTCGTCTCCTCTTAAGTTTTCAATTATGATGGGGTTTTGCATCTTGTTCCATTGTTTTCTTATTTTGTTCCGAGTTTTTATGTGTTTGGTAACATATAATGGATCTCTTTCAAACAAAGATTTGCTAAGTACGTGAATTACCCGATGTTTCCTTTCTGACATAATTTGTATCGACATTTGTGTGTATACGAAAGGCGTTTGTTAAGGCTCAGAAATCAAGGGCCTACTTCAAGAGATATCAAGTGAAGTTTAAGAGAAGAAGAGGTGTGTTGTTTGTTTTGTTTCTCCGTGTTTAATGTTTATATTGTTTCTTGCATACATTTTTTTATAATTGTAATTTTAATTATCGCAGAGGGGAAAACCGATTACCGAGCCAGGATTCGGTTGATCAACCAGGATAAGAACAAGTACAACACTCCAAAATATCGCTTTGTGGTTCGATTTGTATCCTACTTTAATTTTATTTTATGTTATGACGAGATGGTTTTACGTGTTTAGAATTTATTAATCGTCCTATTTTTATGTTGAGACATAATTGGGCATATCATGTGAATAAGTGAATTATTTTACCGGTATATGTTTTGTTATGTGTATGTGTACAAACCTTGACCTTGTTATTAGACCAACAAGGACGTCATCGCCCAAATAACATCTGCTAGCATTGCTGGCGATATTGTTCTTGCTTCAGCATATGCACATGAGCTGCCACGCTATGGTCTTGAAGTAGGCCTTACAAATTATGCTGCAGGTATTTTCTTCGAGAGTTTATCTCCCCAACCCTCTTATCGTTTGAGTGTTTTGTGTCTATATCTCACTCTTTTGGGTCTGTGACCAGCTTATTGCACTGGGCTCTTATTGGCCCGTCGAGTACTCAAAAAGCTTGAAATGGACGAGGAGTACGAAGGAAATGTTGAGGTATAGGCGTTTGCTATGATCTGTATTTATATTCGTTTTTCCCTCTTATTTAGTTGATTTGTTTCACTTTTTAGGCCACTGGAGAGGATTATTCAGTTGAACCTGCTGATACCAGGAGACCATTCCGGGCTCTCCTAGATGTTGGTCTAATCAGGACTACCACAGGAAATCGTGTTTTTGGTGCCCTAAAGGTAGTCTATGCGCAATATGCTACTTGGTGTGATTTATGTTTTATTAGTTGATAAATTGAATAATCTTAATCTTTTTCAGGGAGCTTTGGATGGTGGTTTGGATATTCCTCACAGTGACAAAAGATTTGCTGGATTTGATAAGGATAAGAAGGAGCTTGATGCTGATGTTCACCGCAAATATGTCTTTGGTGGACATGTTGCTTCTTATATGAAGGTATGGCATATTTTATTTAGCATCGTGCTGGTGTAATGTTTTCGAGCATTATTGTGAATTTTCAAAGGATAAGCTAGGCAAACCATTTTATCTTTTTTTGCAGAGCCTAATGGAAGATGAGCCAGAAAAATATCAGACACACTTCAGTGAGTATATCAAGCGTGGAATAGAGGCTGATGGTCTAGAGGAGCTCTACAAGAAGGTTCATGCTGCCATCCGTGCAGATCCTACTTTCAAGAAATCTGAGAAAGAGCCACCAAAGGAGCACAAGAGGTAAATTAAATCACTATGATAATTTTTGAGAATGCTTATATATTCTACAAATAATGAACTATGTATTTTCTATCAATTTTTCGGATTTGCATAAGTTTCAAGATTAAACATATGTTTTTAATCTAGTTTGTGCACATTATTTGCTTTGACATTTGTAATGTCTGGTTTGGAGAATGTTTCTGAAAGTATTTCCATCTTTGCGTAGGTACAACCTGAAGAAGCTTACTTATGAAGAGAGAAAGGCCAAGTTGGTTGCACGCTTGCAGGCTCTCAACTCCGCCGCTGATGTCGATGAAGATGATGATGATGATGAGTGAAACTTCATCATCGGCGCAGTCTAATTGCTGCATTAATAGGAGGTGTTTTAACTTGCATATAGATCACAATTTTGGGATACTTTTGGAGTGGAGTATCTTTATTTTTGCTCAATTTCGTTTTCATCCTGGATTTTTGTGTTGACATTTAATTTTAATGGTTTATTCAAGATATTTTCTTTAGTAGTATAATAAGCTGTTTACAGTTTTTAAACCTAGCGTGTAGTATTTGTCGTTTCTCAAAGTTTGTTACAAATAGCAAAATCTTTCTATAATAATTGTTGATAGTAACGAAGATGAATTTTAAGAAAAAAAATCACGTAATTTTGAGATGTTGAGTGATTTAATTATTCTGTTAATCACTTAGGAAATATAGTTTCGATATCAGATGAAATTTCGTGTTTAAGATTACGCTCTTAATTTTTCACCTTGAAATACTTATTCTTCCTGTGTATGTTTATTTTATTTATTTTCATTTGCATTCGGTTGATAGCTGTTTTTAGTTTTAATTCTTCATTTTTATGTTTATTTTATTCTAATTTTAATTTAAACTTGTTGATAACAAAAGTACTATATGGATAGCTGCGTGATGCGGTGTATGAAAATAATATAACAATTGATCTTAAAGCATGCATGCCTTAAAAATAAATATCAAAGTTCAGAATAAAGTGAAATATATTTATAATTAACAAGTATTTACACAAAAAAATTTAGGTGGAATGAAAAGTATAGTAGGGGTTCCACCATTCACTTTAGTTCAATCTGTCTATCACTAAATAAGAATATTTAATTTTCACACAAAATGTTAAGTGTTTATTTTATTTCTAGAAAAAAAAAATATTAGTATTTTTTTTCGGCTAACCCATAAGAAATTAGGTATATTTTTGACAAGGTAATGTATAGTTTTAGTTGACTTACATATTTGTATTTTTTTTATTTAATTTTCAGAGATAAATTCCATGTATTTTTATTTATCAGCTCAATTAAATTCTCACTTTAATTTTAATTGTTTCATGATATGTTAATTTATAGGCTTAAATACCTTTTTTTCTTCATTTTCGTAGTCTTTGTCGTGGATGGTCCTCATTTTTATCAAATGTTTAAAATGATCCTCATTTTCGTAGTATTTGTTGTGGATGGTCCTCATTTTTACCAAATATTTAAAATGGTTCTCATTTCGCAATTCGTGTTTAATTTAGTCCTTTTCTGTGACGTCGTTTAAATCAATAACAGGTGGCATTATTTGTATTACCTTGTACCTGGAGTGTATTATACAAGTGTAGTAATTAGATATTTGGAGATAAATAAGTGAGCTATGGTTTTGAAAATGAATTGTTGGGCAATTGGTTTGTGTTGTTGCAATCTTCTTCTTCCTGCAATCCCATGTCACAATCCAATATTCTTCCTTTAACTCTGATTGTAATCGTTGTAGGCAACAATGTTGTAGCAATTCGTGCAATGTTGGTGGTTCAACGAGAAATGGGAGATTAACCCTGATTTGTAACTATGGAGAGAATATCACAACATTCCAACTACAAACAAATCCTAAAACAGAATTATGAAAACCCTAACCCTAACTGATTCAAATGTGCAAAATTTATCACAACTCCGAAAACCCTAAACCCAAAAGCAAAACACTTACCTCGTCGATGATGATTAACTGGAAAATTAAAATCAAACGAACAAATCGTCACGTTAATAACCCACATGTACAGTACACGTAATATACCCCAATACAATGTAATACAAATAGTGGAACTTGTACAGTCCTCCATTACTGATTTAAACGACGTCACAGAAAATGACTAAATTAAACACTACAAAAATGAGGACCATTTTAAACATTTGGTAAAAATGAGGACCATCCGTAACAAACACTACGAAAATGAGGACCGTTATATATATTTGGTAGAAATGAGGATCATCCACAACAAACACTACGAAAATGAGGACGAAAAAAATATTTAGTTTATATGTAATCGACTTACATATTTGTATTTTTTTTATTTAATTTTCAGAGATAATTCCATGTATGTTTATTAATCAGCTCAATTAAATTATCAATTTAATTTAATTGTTTCATAATACGTTAATTTATAAACACTAAAAAGTTTGTGAACACAGAAATAATGTGTTGATACACTGGTATTAATGTCAAGTTTTATATATATATATATATATATATATATATATATATATATATATATATATATATATATATATAAAACTAAGAAGATGAAAAGTATTCAAACAAAACATAATCACATAAATTATTGTCGCATACTGATAGCATTAGACAACTTGGATAAATTTATATATCATGGTTTTAAAAAAATATATATTTTCTCAAAGAATTAAGAATACTTGTAATAAAAAATTTCTTATATACTGCATGCAACATCTTGAAGCACAAACGATAGAAGTCCACATATTTTAGTACGATATTAAACCATTTATGATAAAAGCTATTCCTTCCTAACAAAATGTATAAACAAAATCGGATAGTGATGAGATGAGATTAAGAGCATGAAAATTTTGTACGTCTAAATAAAGTTTTGAGATACTAACTACATAAGAAATGCAGCCACTTGATAATGGGAAAGAAGCATACGTAAGGATCAATAACTCATGACTACAACAAAACATTGTGTACTTACTTTACAAAAGAAACCACCTAGTGTTATACAGAATGACTTATGGTAGATCATAAATTATGATCTTACATCAAATTGACCTGCCCGAGTAAGAGCTCTAAAACCTTTGTAAAATCGGTATGCTGCAGCATTCTTCAGATCCAGTTTATCTATTTGCAGACCAGAGAGGGCGACACCCATAATCCTAAACCCCACTTGAAATGAGGGGAAGACATGAAGCCGCTCCAAACCACTTTCAATCACCAATAATCCAGACATGGAAGGAGCTTTATCTTTTGGAATCCGACCAATGGACCATATGCATGTCTGCCATGATATAAAGAAAGAGTAATGTTAGTATAAAAATTTACTTGCAATCACTCACCAATGGATTTGTAATTGGATGAAAGCATGAAAACCTTTTCAATCTATAATGATGTTGCAAAAATGGACCCAGAAGCTTGTCTTTGATGATTGATCACAGTGGATGATTAATTGTCAATATGAAACACTGATGATGGTAGCGAAATTTGAAGTACCTTTTTAGCAAGGATGGTCACTGTTCCATGATTTGAAGTGAGATCAGCTGACAAGATGAAAGGAGGGAGCTGAAACTGAACAGTAACCGAGTCGATTGTCTTTCCAGGATCATTTCTTATTCCAACCATTACACTAAGACGGCATGTCCCACCATCAGATATTAACTGCGGCTTTACATATATTGGTGTGCTCTTCAACTTTCTTACTCTGAAAAGTCAAGTGCTTGAATTATTGAAACAACATTCAGAATCCATTACAACTTTTTCCGAAAAGATTTTGGTTCTTGCTTGATAAACACAGCTAAGAGAAACAAAGCTCACACATGCTGCTTTCAAAGTTTGATCCAGGCAACACTCAAGAGGATTTTGTACCTGTAACTCATAAGCTTAAATTGTCCATCAGGAGGCACAAAAGAAAGAATTTGATGAGACTCCCAAGGCCGAAAACGAACACACGGATGGAACCTGACATCATCTAGGATGGAAGGATTTGTAAATGAAAGGGTCAAATCAGGAAAACCTGAAATACGAGAATTTACTTGAACTTCACCATAGATCTCACATTTCAACAAACCTCCATCCCTGAATCAATAAAGTAAAACAGCGTTAATATTATCAATATCAAAAGTGAAATTTTAAGAAGTGATAAAGAAGAATGTGTATAAACACCTGTTAATAATCGCATCCATTTCTTCGACAAGGTCTACATATACTTCATTGTTGGAGTACTTTGGCTCTGCTGTTCTCCAGGGAATACAAGATGCAGTAGCCCTCGGAAGGGCATCACTCACATTTGAATTGCTACCAGTCACAATACTCAAAGCTTTGTTAACCACATTTGGTGGATTAATAATTTCTCGCAGGATACTAGGTTCTGTAGTTAAGGGGAAGCCATTGTCTATCATCTCATCCAACAGCTAAAAGAATAACGCAAAGTAAACTGGTAAGTTTGCATCTAATCAACAGAGACCAATTGATAAAGATATATCAGTAGAGATTAGTACTTGAGACAAATACCTCGTACACAATGACAAAGTTGTCTTTAATTATATCTTCGTTTAAGGCCCCAAAATAATCATTGAGAACATCAGCAACCCTACAAAGGAACTAAAAAAGACATAGTTAAGGGAAAAATCATACAGAGTGGCATTCATTCGGTTTCATATTCTGAGTAGCATAAAACATACCTCAATGGCCATCAAGGGTGGCATTTCAATTTGCGTGCACCCCAAAAAAGTGATTCCATCGCGAAAAACTTGGAAAATGTAATGCGAATGAGAGGTGATCACTGGTTGTTGCTAAAAGTAAAATAGTTGAATGAAGAGCGCAAATAAATAAGGTCAATGAAGTTAAAAATTCTGAAAGAAGAAAAAAAAAAAACCTTGAAGGAGTCGCCAAGCGAAACGGCTTGTTCCCAGAACCAGGCACAAATGGAGCGATCGACGCGGTGCCCCGAAAGCTGTTTCTCTAGCACTACCTCTCTTCACATGGAATCAAATTCAAATTCAAAATTGCAATAAAATTTAACTGAATTTGCAGCAAGTAGAGCAGATTTAAAATAAAATGAAGATTAAGAAGTTTGATTTTTCTTACCCGGCATCTGAGAGGAGAAATATGCACTGCAGCATCACTGTCTTTCTCAGGAGTAAACCCAAAATCGGAAGCAGAATTGGTAGTGAAGAAGAGGAGAAAGAACTTTGGTTTGCTGTGAAACTATAAACAATTCGTCAGCTTTGCAATGATTCCAACCACAAAGAAGCTGGCAAACTTTCCTGCTGACATGGATATCCAATAAACTATTATCTTTACTCCTATGTGAAGATCAAATACAAATAATTTTATATCTGATTTTTAAATAATTATTACAAAACTCTGTCACAATACAACATTGCTGTAATTTTTTTTTCACGTAGTCACACATGTTCATTTAATCTCAAAAGTTAAAGTGTTTAACTATATAATTTACTTTTATGTTTACTAATTCTATGAATTATGAATGATTAATATTTTTTTATATCAATTCTGTTTTGGATATATTAAAAATTAATTCATGATAGTTGTATAATTTGGTTAAAGAAATAATTTGTTATAAATTGATATATTCATGATTACCAAAATGATTTGACACACTTTTAAACACTAAATAAAAAAAATACATTAATCTTGTGATAGAGGGAAATTGGAAAGGTCGGAGTTGAATTATGAAATGAACTTCGCCAAATAATTAATAGTGTGTTACAGAGAAGAAACAGGAGAAAATGAAACGTAAAAAAAAAAAGGAAGAAACAAAAAGAAGGAATTTATACTATTTCGTAAATGTTAAGTTCGAAAGTTCTGCAACAAATAAATTGGAAAATTACTTTTTTGACAATTTGTTTTACAAACTTGATAAAATTTTCATATATAGAATTAAAATAGATTAATTTTTTACTTTTTAATAAAAAAAAGTAATGCAGTAGTACTTTTTTCCATAAATAGATAATTTCTCATAGTTTGTAAAAAAAACTTTGTTAACTTATCTTTTTTCAAATAAATTCGCGGAAACTCCATTTTCCTGGTCCTGTGTTGAAGTGGTTAGAAACAGTTAGAAGTTATACCTGTAGATAAGAAAAGGTGATTAAAATTAAATCATAAATTTTATGCAAGTTCTGCATATATTCTTTTCAGTGAATATATATTATCATTCACTTCCATGAGTCAATATCCTGATTATATATGCCGTAAGGATTTTTTTTGCAGTCAATATTGAATATCCTTCAATGGAAAAAGAATACAAGAAAAAACATGATTTACGCCTAAAAAGAACTGTTTTGCTATTCGATCATAAAAGTCTCATTCAAGCCATTTAATATAAAAGTACAAAACTTTGCACGTGCTGTATAATCATGTACAAACTTCCACCGCATCTCAATTCAACTTGTACTTCATCTTTCATAATCAGACGACACTGAATGCTGACTGTAGGGTAGATGAGAACCGAGTGGCAATTGTCTGAGAGGCAAATTGTTGAATCTGCTTCTTGGCATCTGAAACAAAACCAATAAGCTCTATTATACCATTGCAAGTTTTTAGCCATTCATTTCGAGTATAAAGAAATATCCTTCCAGTTAGGTTTGGAAACCACTCTTCTCAAGATGAGTAAAACTAGACTTATAGAGAACTCCTTTGGCGTGTATGTTTCACAAAAATCACAATCATTCAGAATGAAACATGCCTCCGTGGTAACATCAATTAAACCGGATGGAATGCAGAAAATATTGATACAATAAGTAAATACAAGACTCGGAGCTCCCAATATGACACAAACAGGGTGCTAGTACAAAGGAATATCGTTCCACATGGCGTTTACACCCCCCTGCAATTATTTTGTACAGTATTCTTTATGCTTATGCATGATATGCACTTATTTCATTTTTTTAAGATACTTTAAGATGACTCTCGTAGTTTTCTCTTTAATCTTTATAATTATAGGAAAAGAGAGCTTTATCATACTTTTTTATTGATATTGATATATCTAACATTTTCAAACACTTTTGGTAGGATTTAGTGAATAAAGGAACATGGAAGAAGCAAAGCTACCCAAGCTAACATGACTCCTTGCTTGCCCAGAATTGACCTCGCTCTTAATCAGTCTTCTCCTTGCTCAGCCAAAACATAGACCAAAGATTACCATATATTGAGGATCAGGTCTTGCCCAGCAAGAGATAAGCCTAGCCTAGTGAGTTCTATAGGCAAAGAGCATGAAAACATTGCTTCCATGTTATTCAACTCCATGAGTAACCAAACCCTCTTCTATCGGGATTAGATATAATCACCTCATTCTCTTGTGTATTTTTGATTATATTTATGTACAATGTTATATTACTCCTCTCCATTGATGTTTACTCTTTATGCTTATTGTTTATTGTGGCCAAATCAATCATAAATTAGTTGAAGTTGTAAGAGGTTGGAAAACTCTTATGAGTTCTTGACCTAAGATAAAACAATCAATAAATCATTGTCTGGGAAAGAGAATGGGTTGATCATCTTCAAATCCCTTGAACACAATGCATGCTTATTTTATTAATTTGACAAGGATTTGTAATTCAATAGGGTATACTTAGGGTTTACTCTAAATTTCTAAATTGGAGTATACTTAGGGTTTGCTTTAAGAAATTGGAGTATAACTCTTTATTTTTGAGCTTAATGAATCAGGAGAGTGAGGTGGTAAAGTCCAATCCCAAGAATATCTATCATATATTTCTACCCGACTAGCTTTCTCATTTAAAAAGCATAAAAAATATTGTAGTGTTTAAATTTTACTTTTTTAAGTTATTTCTATTTAATCTCACTTCATGCTTGATCGTTTATTTTATGCCTAGAAGGATCAAAGTTAGTATAATTCTCAGTATAGTCCACATGGATTTGACACTTTAACTTTTAAAACTACTGATGCTAATGGTGCGCTTGCCAGAAATTCAATAGTAATATATTCCAATTCGTTGTGAATGTAGAATGAGATTAAGAGCACCCTACATAAGATTAAGAGCACAATGAAGCCCTTTCACCAACAGGGAATTGAAAAAAAAGAACATAAATTGGCAGTTCACAAATAAGAGGTGGACTCTAAACATGAATTATCTATTAGTGAGCATCCTAATATGCCAACAACCTTAAAGGAAGTAGGAGAGTGCAGCAAATTAGAGTTCACAATTTTCGAAATGAGATGAGAAAAGGGCACTGCAAGATTAAGCTTCAATAACTTCATGATGAGATATATGTATAGTATATCATAAACAATAAAAATAAATGTATCTTATTATTATATGAAGATAATTCCTCCATTCCAAATCAATTTTTGAATATTATGAGTGTAAAACATACACTTTTAAGAATACTATCAGTAAACATACTAACCTTTTTTGCATTTGGTAAAACCAACAATATTTGCAATGCTGAGGGTCAGACAAACTCCAACAACAAGGAGATAATCAGCTTGAAGCCTTATGAGCGAGAATATTGCCAGAAAAATCCATGCAATAGCCTGTAGAAAAATACAAATAAAAAATATCAATTCTTATGTTGATCATGATTATGATTTTATCTTCTCGGAGGGGATTGTATAAAAATTACAAGCAATTTTGTTGATGACAGATCATGGTTTATGGAAACAAGTAAAAAAAGCCCATAAAAATATGCTAGATGGGGTAGCATTTCAAAGTGGAAGCAATGTGGCTATAAAACTACACAATCGAACATAAAACTAACGTGTTAAAGAACAGTACAAAAAAAAAAACTCAATTCATAAACTTTAGACACAGAACACTAGAACCTAAATAAGCACTTAGGAAAAAAATGGAGTGCGGCATCAATATGAAAAAACAACCCAAGGAAGGGAAAAGAAAAAGAAAAAGAAAAAAAAAAGTGTCTAGCTAGAGAAGGTAAGGATATGGAGGAGAAAAAAAGGGGTCAGGGAGCATAAAAACCAAAAACAGGGAGGAAACTGTTGGAAATATAGTCTAGGCTGGCAGAGGTGGACGAGGAAAGAACGAGAATGGGAGTGAGTGAGTGCTGAAAATGAAAACTGAGGAGAAAGATTTGGGTTTCCTGAAGATTGTAAACACAGTTTCCCTTGAACTTATGGATCATGGGTATATCCATGAATATGGGTCTAACATGTCATGTTAGATGGCCCATTTTTTTCCTGGGAATTTGCCACCATAACTGTTTTTTGGCTCTATGGCGTGGTGAGCATGATATTCACGATGGCATGACCACAAGAATCTGCACACCATAGACTCAGTATGGCATCTTGTTGAAAGTTGGTCATGCCATCCCATCATCACATCAGAACCACCTTTCAGACGCAATGACCCCAAGCACTAACACACCGTGCCATGTTAATTCCTAGAGTTTCTCTCCATCTGGCGGGTATTAACCTATTTAGCATACTATTTAATCCAAACCAACACATGCACCATGTGAATGAATCTGATCAGCAATATTATTACATAAAGCCCCCATTATCAAAACTGCCAACACCCACATTTTGACTTTAAAGAATCCAAGAGAAAACTGGAATGCCATTGCATACGGTAATCAATCTATATTTACTTACCGTAAGGTACAGGGTCCACCAGAAAAGCCAAGAATCTTTCTTGTTCATCCGAGACAATGACTGCAGGGGTAAAATCAATGTGTAAGGTGCAAGCAAATATCTATAAAGAATTAAGCGCTTGTTCTTTTGCTATGACAGAGATATCATTTCAAAAATGCCACTGATCCGAAGAAGGACTACCTACCTCATGGTCAAGACACTCAAATTTCCAAACACTCTCACCCAGATCATTGATTTCATTCCACCACCTCAAACCAACTAAAATTCGCCCACTCACATTCTTGACTACCCAAAAGTCAAGGGCAGCAAGAAGGACAGTCACCACAAAAATGATGACAAAGTTATCGATAAAGAGGGCCGAGAGAATATAAAATGCCAAGGATGCGGCCTGCAAGATACCAGAGAAAAAGTTATGCCATAATGAAATGAACATGGCTTGGATAAAAATACATATTAAAGAGCACAATTGGATAAACAAAACCTTGAAGAGGACATGAAAGAAGCAAGTCCTGGGATTAGCGTAGTTTTCACCCACAGGCTGCACACAACAAAATTTATGTAATCAATTAAATCTGGAAAGAATCAATATTCAAAATACCACGATGAGTCATAAAACCTATCCATTTTCAGTGTCCAGTGCAACAAGTGAAAAATCGAGCAGAAAATCGAAGACATTGTAAATCATGAGAGGAAATTAAGCATGTATGTTGTTTGGTTAGATAATCTCGGGGACAAAAATGAAATAAACGTTATTTCAAGAAACGAACGGAAATTGAATGAAAGAACTTGGATAACACCAGATCTAGAAATTGCGAAGAAATGTAGAAAGGTGGTTGACTAACCTGGTTGGGATCCATGTGTACAGATTAGAGAGAATGAACGAAGCTTGCAAGTAAAGAGACTCTTGGGAACTATAGCATACCAGATCTCATACCCTCCAACCAATTTCGGACCAAAATTTGTTCTCAAAACACTTTAATAAATATTTTTGGAGTAAGAACTTCTTTACTTCGAGGAAGTGCAAACTGTAGAACAAAAACGGTGTGTGCCGGAATGGGATTTTACTTGGGCTAATGATAAATGTTCATTGGGCTTTTTCAAAAAAAAGGAAAATGCAAAACAAAAAGAGCTCTGGGTTGGATTAGGCTTTACTTGAACAAACATTAGTTTCAAATTGGGCTTTCTTTCAAGCCCAGTACAAACCGTAAAACAAATTAGTGGGCCTGGTGGAAGCTCTAACGTTCCCTTACCCATTTCGGTATATATTTTGTAGTTTCTAACAGATTTTTTTTTTCTTTTCTTTTGAAGTATTATGAAATATTAAATATAAATAATCCTAGTGATCATTTAAAGTATACATGCTTCATAGGTTTAAAAGTTGCTAAAAGCAGTTTTCACTTAAAACAGTGAAAATCATGTGCATGTTAGAAGTTTACAGAAACTTGTATAAAAGTGAAAGTGTGAGTATTTAAACTTAACGAGCAAATTGTGAATGGTAGAGTGTTTGTGGTGCCTACTTCTACGGTGTTAGAATTTCACTAATACATCTCTACAAAGATAGAAAAGCAATCAAATTTTTCTACAAAGCTTTTTTTTTTTTTCATTTTGACGTCAAAATAAGATCTAAAGAAAAAAGGAATCTAGGATTTCAGAGAATATTCCTGTGAAGGATGTTTCCTAGGCGTTGGCAGTGAGTTTCTTTTGTCAAAATTGAGGGCAACACTTTTGAACATAAAGTTAAGATGGTCGGTGTAGGAAAACGAAAATCAAAGCATTATCCTAAAAATATAAAATTACGTTTCACTTGGCTTTTTGACTATTCTTCATGCTACGTGCGGCATCTTATAACATGGACTAGTGTCGTGTTTTTTAAATTAAATTTTGTTTAGTGAGCTTACTATATTTTATAATTTATAATAAATAAAAGGAGTCGCATAAATGAATTAGATTTGGTCGTTTTTGTTGATTTTCCACCAACTAACAAAACCAGAAAACGATGGTGATAGGAAGTTAAACTAACAGCCATGTGGCTCTCTCTGCACCTTACAGCGCCACCCTGGTTTACACACGCAAAGGATTTCATGGATCCCACAAATATATGCACACTTCCCAACAATACCCTCATTCAATGCCACGTGTCCAATAATGGTCGACGTGGAAGTCGGTAGTGGATGGTATCCACTATTTGGGGCGGTGGCAGTTAACCTCTTAACGGATATTCTATCTGTACTCTCCTTTTCTCCTTTATGTATGACCATATATATCTACGTATCATCATGTCACCTTAATTTAACTTTTCCCAAATTTTTGGATGTCGGTTTTTCTTTTCAAACTCTAAATTTTCTATCCTGCATATGTGCATTTCAACACAAAGGATTTTAGTCAGAAAAATAACTACTTTGACTAAAACAGAAAACCCGTTCGCATGGTAAAAAATTACAGTGTTTTCTTTACAAGAAATTGAAGATTCTGACTCATGTTTTATAATTTTCCACTGATAAATAAATAAACTACGATTTGCTTGTAATGACATAAGATTCTGCTTGTAATTGTTGGCTACATTGGTGTCAGGATTTTATTGATCAGTTGATAAAACACGCATGCTACGATTGCTATTGTTCTATATTATGCGTCGTAATCAAGGATTTATCACAACTACACCTAACAGCAATTAATAACGCCAATAATTCACCCAGAAAGAATACTAGAATCCTCTAATGTTATAAAAGTAGACAAAAAGGATAATGTAAATTGATTCATAATTTTCTTAATTGATTAACCCGCGAAAAGACTATATCTATAACCGCGTGATCAGTGGAATTATAATTTAATCAATCAATGAAAGATATCCGTTAGATATCATTCACCGTGCGATCCCAGAACGATCTCCTAACCGTTGGATTAACAGCGTACTTAATGACGATAGTACCCTTCAGAGCTCTATATAAAGAACCGCCAATTCCCGACCAACACAACTACAACAAACCAAGATCTTCCTTGCAACTTTCCAGTGTCTGTCTACAAAAAACCCTTGAAGCAAGTAAAACCACTCACTGACACCATGGCCCCTGTTATGACCACCGTGAAACCCAACCTCACCAAAGCTGAAGCTAAAACCGCCGAGGGTGGTGGCCGTGCCTACGTCACCTTCCTCGCCGGAAACGGTGACTACGTGAAAGGTGTGGTTGGGTTGGCGAAAGGTCTTCGGAAGGTGAAGAGCATGTACCCTCTGGTGGTAGCAATGTTACCGGATGTTCCTGAAGAGCATCGCAACATCCTCATCTCCCAAGGCTGCATTGTCAGAGAGATTGAGCCCGTGTACCCTCCGGAAAACCAGACCCAGTTCGCCATGGCATATTACGTCATCAACTACTCCAAGCTAAGAATCTGGGAGGTAAATACATCAACTTTTAATTTTTCTTCTTTTTCTCATTTTCTTAGAACATGTATTAATGTGTTTGTTTTCTTGCAAAATGTTTCAGTTTGTGGAATACTCTAAGATGATTTACCTAGATGGTGACATCCAAGTGTTTGACAACATCGACCACTTGTTCGACTTGCCTGACAACTACTTCTACGCGGTGAAGGATTGTTTCTGTGAGCCCACTTGGGCCCATACTCCGCAGTATAAGATCCATTACTGTCAGCAGTGCCCTGATAAGGTTCAGTGGCCCACTAACTTTGGGCCCAAGCCTCCTCTCTATTTCAACGCTGGGATGTTTGTTTACCAGCCCAATCTGGCTACCTACAAGGACCTTCTTCAAACAGTCCAAGTCACCAAGCCCACTTCCTTTGCTGAACAAGTACGAATTACTGATACAACAAATATGATAGTGTTAAATTCGGTGATGACAGAAACAGTATAGTTATGATGGATTATTTTGTGTATTGTGTTGCAGGATTTTCTGAACATGTACTTCAAGGATAAGTATAGGCCAATTCCTAATGTGTACAATCTTGTGTTGGCCATGTTATGGCGTCATCCTGAGAATGTTGAGCTTGAGAAAGTTAAGGTGGTTCATTACTGTGCTGCGGTGAGGGTTCAATTTTGGTTCAATTTTGATTGAAATGAAGTTGGAATCTGTTATAGTTGTATAATGTTTATTAATTTAGTTGCATTGGTGTGACAGGGATCAAAGCCTTGGAGGTATACTGGGAAAGAGGAGAACATGCAGAGAGAAGATATAAAGATGTTAGTGAAGAAGTGGTGGGATATATATGAGGATGAGACTTTGGATTATAACTATTCACTGAATGCAGAAAGATTCACAGAAGCGCTTTTGGAGGCTGGTGGACTGAATTACGTTCCTGCTCCATCTGCTGCTTAAAGTGCTTTTGCTGGTGTTTGGAAGTGTCACCAAGTACAGATACTATATATATATATATAAGACTCATACATAGATCATTAAGTTTTATGGATTTGTAATCAGTGAAGAGGACCCTTTTTTATGTGTCCTCTTTCATATTTTTATTTTTTTTCAACTCTGCCATTGTAACCAGATTTTGGTATGACAGGGATCTGCTAATAGTAATGGTATTTCCTATACATTATATGATGCACATACTTTTCTTCATACTGCACTTGTTCCAATTCAATTTTACGACTGAATAATAAATTAATCCTAAAATTTTACTGCATAAGGTGAACCATTCTTCGAAAAATAAAATCTAATCTTATGTTAGTTTTTAAACATAGATAAATTTATTCTATGAAACATATTGATAAGATGTAATTGTGAGTAACTATAAAATTTTTTAGAACATTTAATAAGATATAAAATTTATTTTCTTCTAAAGGAGTAGGAATGTGGTATCAGAAAAATATCTAAAATGAGGAAAAGATTAATTAATAAATCCTGAAAATGTGAAATAAGATTGTGAAATTCAATCACTTATTATCAAGTTAGGTATTGAATATATGTTAAACAATTTCTCAAATCATATATTTCATTTAATTTTGGTTAATATGAATGTCAAATTATTTTTTTTTTAAATATTTTAAAAAAATCATCCAAGAATTAATCCTTACCGTGTTTGACAAATGTCACTAAAAAGAAGTGAAGTAGATCCACCGTTTTCATTAAAAGACATCATTGACATGAGTTTTCTAGTTTTCAATTTTTGATGGTCGTTTGGGTTGGTGGCTGAGGCGAACGCGAGTGTCTGAGAAGAAGCCACGCAACCCCTTTCCCTTCCCCTCAAAGCCACCAAACACCGCTTCATGAATCAATTTATTCGCCAATCAAAAGCTCCCAGGCATAAGCAGAAGCAGAGGCACTCAGATACGTTTCGCTGTTAAACGTTAAAATCAAAATGGCCGGTAATGGGACCCATTCAGATTCAAAAGCTGCAACAATTGTCATTAAAGATCTCAAATTTACATACCCCGGCATCGACGGCCACCCGCCGCCGGGTTCCTCACCGCTCATTCAAGACTTTTCTCTCACTCTCGGTTCCGCCGACCGCTGCCTTCTCGTCGGTTCCAATGGCGCCGGTACTCTCTCTCTCTCTGAATCTTGGGGATATGCAATTGACCCCTTTTTTGTATTCAATTGTAAGTTTATTGGCTTTGCGATTTATAGGGAAAACCACGATCCTGAAGATACTGGGTGGGAAGCACTTGGTGGAACCTGACATGGTTCGCGTGCTTGGAAGATCAGCTTTTCACGACACCACTTTGGTGTCTTCTGGTGATCTCTGTTATCTCGGTGGCGAGGTTCGTTCCTGCTTTCATTTTACTTTTACCCTCTACTCTACTACTGCTGTTCATGTAATCAATAACTAATGTTCATTTCGGCTATTAGAAACTAGTTAAATGCTCCACTCCCCAGTTACACTTTAGGACTGTCGGAAATTGATATTGCGATCTGCGTTTTTTATTTTATTTCTTGTGTCTATAAAACTCTTTAAATTGTTTGAAATTGATTCCATCAGTGGAGGCGAGATGTTGCTTTTGCGGGGTTTGATGTGCCAATACAGATGGACGTTTCTGCTGAAAAAATGATATTTGGTGTGGCTGGGATTGATCCTCAAAGAAGAGCGGAGCTCATCAAGGTTGGATGAATCTTTTCCTATTATTTCCTCCTTTTTCCATTGTTTTAACTATTTGTTCATTTCTGTATGTGGTTTCTATTAACTTATGTAGTTCATGTTAATGAAATATAAGGAACTCATTGTGGTGGAAAACATAAGAACCTAAATATGTTTTATATGGTATCTGATTCTATATCCATCAATTTGATATTATTATTTGATTCCACGAAGACTGAGCTTGGTACTTGACTAGGGTCTGTTTATTCAAAAACTAAGATAATCTGTAGAAATTCCTCCATATCAGTTTTTTCTAAAAGATAATTTTGGATCGCATATGCTACTTTAAGGATAAACTTTTATTTTTCATTTCCTGGAAGTGTTTATGTAGATACTTATCGAAATATGTTCTAAAACCAAGTTGTTACTTTCTCTTGTTCTTTGTTTATATATAGTTTTTCTGTTCAACTGGGTAGGTATTGGATATTGATCTTTCATGGAGATTGCATAAAGTATCTGATGGTCAAAGAAGAAGAGTACAAATTTGTATGGGTCTTCTCAAACCGTTCAAGGTATGTTCATCTTTTGCTTGATCTGTCAAAAAGTCAGTTTATCCTCGTTACACATACATGTACAAGCTTGTTCCTTGTTTATATAGGTTCTTCTTCTTGATGAGATAACTGTTGACCTTGATGTTCTAGCAAGAGCTGATCTTCTTAGATTTCTAAGAAAGGAATGTGAAGAGAGGGGTGCCACCATTATCTATGCAACACATATATTTGACGGTCTTGAGGATTGGCCAACACATATTGTACGTTTGGGCTATTTGTGAACTCTTTTTGTGTCAGTTTTAGCATATTCCATTCTTAATGTTGTTTTTATCAGGTTTATGTAGCCCATGGAAAGCTGCAACTAGCAATGCCTATGGAGAAAGTCAAAGAAATTAGCAAATTGTCACTGATGGTTAGAGTTGTTGTGCATAATCTTAAGACTTGAATGAGTTATTGATCGATTATTTATTTGTTGGTAGTAATGTGAGGGTATTGGTGATTGGTGTTGAATATGCAGAGAACAGTAGAAAGTTGGCTGCGGAAGGAGCGAGATGAAGATAGAAGGAAAAGAAAAGAAAGAAAAGCAGCTGGTCTTCCTGAATTTGGAAAGCAAGTTGAGGGAAGCCGTGTAACAGGGGATCCTGCACGTGCTGCAGTTCGAGTAACTAACAATGGCTGGGCAGCAGGACGATTAAATTCCACCGTTGCTGGTGAGGAAAACTTTATCCTCAGCTCTAATCGAGTACTGAGGTAGTAGATAAAATTTCAAATGCAATCAGCATTTTTTTTTTCGTCTTATTTTTTATGAACTTCAGAACAAAATTTCTTCTTCAGTGCCTTCTGGCATATATGATGAGTTGTTGTTATATAGGAAGCATGACATGTGAGGTAATTAATATATGTACCTTTGGAAGTGTAATGTCTCATGTGGCCTTAGTATTTGCAAATTTGTGCCCGATATATGAGAATAAAGAAAATAACCTCGTTAAATTCTCGTTACAGTTACTTTCGTGTTCTTTTCATTAAGTTGGAGTCTTTCACTGTAAATCCAGATATCCGAGAATTCCACTTCCACGAAAAATAAGCTTTTAAAAACAGAGTTTATAATTCTCCACTTACCTTATATTTAAAAAGTAACAAAGAAGGAAAAGCTTTATTTATCATAGGAATTAGAATGCATAAGCAATATAACATTGCACTTTAAAACGTATGTCCGTTCCCCATCTTTGGAAAAAAATAAACCATTTACCTGGAATCATGTGATGCCGGTTAAAGACATATTGGGTTCCCAATCTCTAAGTAACATAGATTTTGCTATGCACTGCGACCGCATCACTACGATAGGCTTAAAGGTCTCAAAGTAAGTCATCCTCGTACGGGTTGGTTCGGTTCATTACAAATTGAGTATCAATTCTACCTAGTTCACTTTTTCTAAACCAAATATTTCAGGTTAAAAAGTTGACTAAATTTTGTTCTGTTTATATATTTATTACATTATAATCCATGGTTATATATTTATTACATCAAAGTAAGTTATGTGACCAATTGTTTTATAATAATAAATTTAAAATGTTTATCTATTTTACAAAATATTATAAAAATAATAATTAACAATTAAAATGTCAATTTAATAAAAGAATAAATTAAATATTTAAATTATTCAAATATTATTAAACATCACTACAAAATATTATAAAAATAATAATTAAAAATTAAAATGCCAATCTAATAAAAAAATAAATTAAATATTCAAATTATTAAAATATTATTAAACATCATTATAATATCTAGAAAGATTACAATATTTAGAAATATCAAATTGTTAATATAAATAATTAAAAATAATATATAATTTTAATAAAAAAATTGTGAGAAAAACTATAAAAAATCATTGCTGAATGAATTCACTTTTTACTCTACTCCGATCCATTTAACTAAGTGAAACAGATTCAATTTGACTTACATAAAAAAAAATTAAATTCTTTTTCTAACCCAACTCAGGTGTTAAAATCTATTTTGACACCCTAGCTAGGATCATGACGCAAGTAATTTAATTTCTCTTGAGCAAAAAAAATAGCAGTACCACTATTGAAAAGTACCAACGTTTCCGCGAAATCAAAATCATATACCAATTAGAACTGGTACATTGTACATCGGAACAACTAGTAGTCGAGGCTTAAAATGAAATGGTTGAGATTATTGACTCATGTAGAATTCTAAGGAAAGCACGATCGCTGCATGTATAGTTTGTAATTCATTAATATTATTAATTGTTTAGAAATTCTACAGGAACAAATACGATTGCTATGATAATATAGTATCAAACACCTAAATAAAGACAAAAAAGAACTTAATAAGGAGTTGAAAGCGACTTTAATGCTTTAAGAGAACATCAACCGATCAACTTCAAAATATAATCGTAAAACCGAACAAGATAGCAGCGTTCCCCAAAAATGTCCCTAAGCCTGATCCAGAAAAGTAAACAGAAATCAACTACAGTTATACAGGTCAAGGATCGAACGCAAGAGATGAAGAATCTAAGCCTACCTTGTTAGCTATATTGTTGGAGAGCCAGTCCAGTCCTTCATAGAGCCCTTCCCCAGAGGTGGCACATGTGCTCTGGATATACCTGTGATGAACAAGAAGAATCCAAAATCCAATTATCATAAGTAATCGATAAAGATGGCAGCAGGCGGCAGACATAACAGAGATGCATTTGGATACCAGTGGCGTTGACGAAGAGAATGAAGACCAAGCTTGTCTGTGATTTCTGCGGCATTCATAGCATTTGGAAGATCTTGTTTGTTGGCAAATACAAGGAGAACTGCATCTCTCAACTCATCCTATCAATTAACCAAGTAGATAAATAAATTTTCTACCACAATGTAAGTCTTAGATGCAGCAGTTTCACTATCAACACTCGATCAATCGAGAGAGGCTACAGCCAGAAGATTACCAATGAAAAGAGTATACCTAATGCCATGTATGTAGTTGACAGAATAAGAGAAGTATCAAAATTCAAATCCAATATTATTTAAAAAACTGAACATGCAAGACATTTCAATCACGGTGATGCCGTTCATATTAATTTACACTCATCTTGCTCTTAATTTAATCCATTTACCTCATTCAGCATCCGGTGGAGCTCATCTCTAGCTTCAACAACACGGTCACGATCATTGCTATCCACAACAAAGATAAGTCCCTGAGTGTTTTGGAAGTAGTGTCTCCATAAAGGACGAATCTGTGAGAGCACCGTACAAAAGACCATTAATGTTAACACGCAAGAATCAAGATGAAGGCAAGAAAAATTTAGAAGCTAACCTAATAGACCTTGTATTGTATGTACTCTAATAACGGTGCAAAAGCCACAGAAACCATCCAAAAAATTTTCAAAAGTAAACAAGAACGCAGTAGAAATTTTGCTACCACACACGAGTACAAAAATTTTAGTCAATCTAAAGCACATAAATAGAATATATATTTGGAAAATACTTCCAGAGCAAAAAAATGGACAAATGATGAACGTTCTTAACAAAAATGCATTAAAAAATACTACGCACTACTCGACACAGACTGTCTATATATATATATATATATATATATATCTAAACTGTAAGTCACAACATGAACAGGAAAAACTTGAAAACATCGATGGTTCAATATGTAGTTTATGTTTGTGTTGTGTTAATGAGAGAAACTCCGCTAGGCATAGGACTATCAATAAGCATATTTTCATCAAAACCTATAAATTTTATGCAGCAAAATCTAAAATAAATTATGAAAGATAGCTTATGTCTATAAATAAGGAAACATAAAGCTCGTATATGTTCATTGGCAGTGGTGGAGCTTCTCTAGGGAGACGGGTGGCAGTTGCTCCCCAATTTTTTATCTTTCTTGTATTGTTATAAATCTTCTGTCACAATCAAAACTTGAAGCTTTTTCACCACAACTACATAGAAGCCTTCATTAAGCTCTTGTCCCCATCAAACTTTCGGGTGATTTTCTGAAATGCTCCATCCACTGTTTAGATGAATTCTATTTAATTATTTTTAAAAGCTAAGTCACAGCACAACGCTGATAATTTTCCCTAAAATGGTTCAAATAAAACTTGTAAGAAGATTTATGTAGCTTATGTTGATCGCCAAAAGTAGGTTTAACAAAGAAAGAAGTAGTTACTGCCACATGTTCACATCTGTTATCTTAGGTTCAGAGTGCTTTATCAACAAAGAAAACAGGAACAGGAAAAAATAATAAACGATTCCTCCAAAACCTTAACAGATCTTAATACAAATATGCAAGCAACGGACCTTGTCTTGGCCACCCACATCCCATACAGTAAAGCTAATATTTTTATATTCCACAGTCTCCACATTAAATCCTGTATAACAACAAACATCAGCATCAATTGGCAATTCCTTCTTCAACAAACAAAAGATGTACACAAGGGAAGTTGGATGGTAAGTTTGAATCAGATCATAAAAGCACTAGAACTTCTAAAACTAAGGAGAATCGCAACATCAGCAAAAACTGAAGCATGTAAAAGATAAATTCAGGAGAATACCAATAGTGGGAATGGTTGTCACAATCTCTCCCAGCTTGAGCTTGTACAATATGGTTGTCTTACCAGCAGCGTCGAGACCTACCATGAGAATACGCATCTCTTTCTTCGCAAAGAGCCGGCTAAAAAGCTTGGTGAAAGACAACCCCATCCTGCTTCAACTGGATGCAGATATTCACGGGAGGGCACATGTCAACAAAATCAGATAGTCGCAGTCAAATCTCATATTTTCATAATCAATGTACATGAGAACCATTAACTTTAATTTTCCAAATTCAGACAGAAAAAAAAAAAAATAATACAAGCAAGTGATATCCCAGAATTTTTGAAAACTAACAAGGCGGTGTCAAGTGTTAATTTATTTCGCCAAATCGATCAAGCAAATAGAATAACATAATTCGGTGCGAGCTAAGATGAACAGTCTGTTAAACACAAAGACGAAAGAAATTAGAAAATAAAACGAATCGATTTCTTCGTTGAGCATAAGACAGGAAATGCGAAAGCTAAGATCTCCGCAATTGAGAAAAAACGTGATTGATTTCTAATTGAAGATGAGGAACTGTTTTACATGCAACAGATCTGCTACCATAACGCGTAAGAAGATGGCGAGGATTTCAATCCAGAACTTGAACAAAAGGTAATCAGATCTAGAGCAAGCGAGAGGCAAAAATGAATCAGTCACAGTTCAAAAGAGAAGAATCTTACAGAGAGAGGACTTAGGAGTTGTAGAAGAAGCAGAGGCAGATAATTGAGACGATTAGAGAAATGGAGAGGGTAGATCCAAGAAGAAGCTCCCTCCAAAGCGAATCCAGACGGTGGTGGTGAAGGGGAATGAATGATGCTTCTTGCGTTTAATATTATTGAGTTATTTTAGTACCAAAAATTATTATTTAATATAATAATAAATGAGAAATGCTAGTCTATTCTATATACTCTTTAATACACTAGTTAATTATACATGATCGTATACCGAAGGATTACATTATAAAAGGAAATTTATTTATATAAAATATTTTTAAAATAGCTTATTAATATAAAATATTTAAACGTTTTGTGATAAAATATACTATTTAGATTAGAAATTAAGAAAAATGTTAATTAATGAGAATGATATTATTTAATACTGTAGAATTAAAAAAAATTATATTATGTATGAACCTAAAAATTGTCCTCTTTTATTACTGTTATCGTTGTGTGAACCTAAAAATTGTTGATACCATGTGTGTGAACGAGAATAAAAGAATCAGTATTTAAAGACATGAATACAAAGTTTTATGTTAAAACCGTTGTCAGACTATAAAGAATCAAATCGTAAGTTTATAAAAAATAGAACAAAATGTAATAATGTGATAGCTATAAGTTTATTGGTTGAGTATTTTTTTTTTTTTCAGTAATAGTCCAAATCTTTTTTATTAACATTTATAGCTAAAATTTTATTGATACGATTAATTTTTAGGTTAAATATGTTCTTTAACTCAAGCTATCTTAAAAATCTATATGTTGTTGTCCTTAAACTAAATTTATATATATTTCTGTATTTTATGTAATAACTTTGATTTCAGGTTATGATTCTTGCTTGTTTTAAGAAAAAGTCTAATGAAGGGAAATTTGGAAATAAGGATGCCATTTATTAAAAACAAGGCAAAAAAGAACTATGAATCAGTATCACGAAACTAATAATGTGATGATAGGAATAAAAGAAAAAGAAAAATTCTATGGAATTCTTCTACTTTAAAACTCATATCATCTATAGTAACTTGTACAATCATCTTTCCTGAATATGAAAGAGACCTTCGATCTTGTTGTTAGATAAAAGTAATAAATTGAAATGTGTAGGAGCAATTTTCGATCTAGACTTTCAAATATGACATGTCAAAATGCACTAAACTATAGAAACGTCTTTGTTTTCATGCACTTAATCTGCCTGTCACCTTCTCTTTCCTTTTATCATCGTCCTCATGATGCTTTCCGTTACCGTTGAAAGGATTGTAAGGTTGCAATTCCAGGTCTTTCACATCATCCTCCATTGCCTCCGTTATCTCATCAATACCATCATTCTCATCCACCTCCTTGTTCTTTCCCCACAGCATAAAATACAACCCGATCACTATCACCAATGACCCTATGGCACTGAACAAGACCAAAAACCTTAAATCAGGAACAAAGAAATCAATTGAAAAACACAAAAATTAACAACTTTTATTGAATTTGAGCGAATCCGTGAATTTCGTACGTGCCAATGTATAATTTTTCGTGCAGTAGTGCCCAGCTAACGACAGCAATGATGACAAGCAGCAAAGGGGAGAACACAGACGCATAGAGAGCACCCTTCTTCTCAATAGACCACGAGAGAAGCACATACGTTAGCCCAGTAGAAACAGTTCCCTGAAACAACGTTGTAAAATGCAAAAATTAGCGAAATGAATAACCCAACTCATCATAGAAAATGTATAATATATATACCGCATAAAGTGCAGAGGTAAGTCTTATTGTACTGCGCAGTGACCAAGCTGAGGCCTCGCGTTCAACAGACAAGCCAATGGCCAAACACTGAATGCTTGCCATCAAACACGTGTAGAAAGTGCTGGTAAAAGGAACTGGGTAGCTCTTACTTATGTTTGCCTGAACAAAGAAACAATTTTTTTAAGATACAGTGTTTATTTAGTTTAAGTAACTTAGTTTATATGACGCTTACTTGAATTATGAACCATACTGCCCAAACAAGAGCGCTACAAATTACAGCAACAGGACCCAGAAGCAAGTTTGTTTCACCTCCAGAAGAGGTTTCTCTATCAATTTTCTCAGCATAGTTCCATTGAATTTTTGACTCACCTAGACCAAGGAGTTTTCCATGGTAAAATGATAGAACCACTGCTCCACCCACACTAAGGATTGTCCCAAACACCTTCGCTACCCCAGCCTTGGTCTTCATCCTCAAACACTCTTGTCTGCTCATAAAAACATAAATTGAATCAATTACAACGTGAATTTGTGTACTTTAAAGAAAATGTTACGTTTGTTTGCTTGATATATACTTACCTGCAGAGAACTGCAAGAGCGAAAGTGAATGCTGGGAGCAAGTTGTTTAGTGCACATGCAATTGTAGCGGTTGAATGCTTAAGACCCACGAAATATAGTATCTGATTTCCTGTTATTCTGCATTCAGGTTCAAACTAAAAATTACTAAACAATAGAATGAGTGAAACACTAAACCAATAAACAAAACAAGAGATTTTATCTTGATTAGACTATAACTCAAACACATTAACGAGATTAAACTTACCCTGTTAAGGAAGATGATAATATCTGCATCGCAATTCGCATTGTCATTGGGGGAGCCGTATTCCTATTGAAAGGAAACGAAAATAATAGGTGTTAATGTGTAAGTAAAAGTGTTTAAGGGAGGTAATTAGTGCATGGTATAATGTGTATTACCGTTCAAAGCAATAAGCAAAAGGAGCTACGGAGAAAGTGGCAAAAATTTGACGATAAGCAACAAGGACAAGAGGGTGCATCCCAGATTGTATCGCAAGCTTTGAGGAAAAGTTCATCCCTGCATAAATCAGTTGTACAAGAATCATGACCAAGAGTGGCATAACGCTACCACCACCCATATTCTCTCTTCAAAGGTTCTTCTTGGGAATTTGGCGAGAGTTCAAGAGAAGAGTTCAAAGGATGAGAAATGAAATGTTGTAGAGTATGAGATATGTATGTCGCTGTGTACAAATATATACACAAGTATAGGATATCGTGGATATACAGCATTAGCGTGAGAAAACAGTCGCAAGTGTTCCTAAAGTAAAAAGTGAAACAAGAACCGTAAACATTGCCTAATTACTTACGCAAACACCAACATTCTTGCCAATGTCTATATAAATGACAAGAGCCTTTTTCTATTGAAAAATACAACAAATTTAGGTAATTATTAGTATGAATGTCTCTGATGTTGTGTCTAGAAATTCACATGAGAGATTTAACAATAATGAAATTCATATAAGAGAATTCAAAACTTTAATATAATATTATTTAATATTTTACTGAATATGAGATTTATATCCATATTTGACAGAAATAATTAGAAATTCAAGTAAATTAAACAAATATACAAGAGACTCATACTTGAAGATTTTTTTTTTGTATGTTTAGGTTTTTATTGAGAAGGATAAAACAATAGTATACTTAAATCACATTAAACATGACATCATTTATACATTAAGTGTTAGTTACTGTATGCATGACTTACAAGAATATATAAATGTTATTATGTGCATCTTAAAGTATTTGAAGTTAACTCCTAGAAAGGGTAACTTTTTTCTCTAAACATTGATTATAAAAACATAAATGTATATAAATAAATGTGTATATTGAGCTTAATCAATAGATGATAGCACATTACTTAGGTTACTTCACATTTGTAAGCGACAAATTTAAAAAGAGCAGTCACACAAAATATGCAAGTACCCAGTTAAACACTCAGACAATATATGAATATGTTATTGTTTAAAGTTGAAAACTTATAAATAGAAAAAATTACAATTATTCAAATTGCATTTTATAAAAATCATTATTTCTTTAAAATTAAGAAGAATTTGTTAATTTTTTTAAGAAGTAATCTTAGATTTAGAAATAATTGGATTAAGACATTTTTGCACCAGAACCTCTTCCTCGTTTGGAATAAAGGTCACCACACAAACTGTAATATATATAAGCAAATGCATGGCTTGTGATCATTTGAAACTTGGAGTGCGTGTTTGTGAAATGGAATTTTAACTATATCAACTTCTTACATATTTAAAGTATATGAGCTATATTACTTTTACAAGTTTTATTTTAACACGTGCCATCTTTCTTTTACTTTTAGGACAATCTCAATACACATAAGGAAAACGTTCGGTACGTATCTCTTTGGTGTTACTTTTTGGCGTAACTAGCTTGTTGTAAACGTGCTTACACCGACAATACTATAATGTTTCAGTTTTACTCAAACCTTGAAGTTATTGAGTCGAAAGAAATTTGATAAAAAAAATTATGATTTACTTTTTATGTTTAAAATAGTTTAACTTTTGAAAAGCTAAAAACTAACTCTCCTTTTTTTTCCAGAATTATTATGGCTATTTTTATGGTCCATAATTTTTTGTTCTCAACTTACGTTTTCACTCAAACAAACTTTTAATTTTTAATTTTATTTTTTTAATTTCAATTGAAGTAAACAAATTATATGGATTGTGCTTGTGATCAACGATTTTCCTTCATCTTTATGGATGACGTATTTCCGTTGCAAGTTACACAATCATAAAAGAGCAGGACAAGGTGGGTCTTCCCTAAAGCTAAAAGCTTTAAATAAGTTTTCTATTCTTTCTCTTGTCCTTTACCATAAAAAGAGATGGTCAATGTTACCTTCATATTCGGACAGTTTTTCCTTTTTTTTTTTTAATGTGTAGTAACCTTTTCAATAATTGAAGATTAAATTTGATCTCTTTTAAAAAAAATCACACGTATAACTAAAAATTGAAGCCTAAAAATATATTAAAAAACCTCTTTGTCTTGGAGGATAATTTCCCATAATGGAGATTTGTCTTTCACATAATCTTGAACAAACAATAACCTTACTACTAGAACAATGATATTCCAGCTTTACTTCTTTTAGTTCAGTTTTACTATTAAGTGTGAGTGTTTCTGGAAAATAGACATGGTGAAACTCATGCGCCAAAATAGATAATTGTGAAAATATGCAACTTTGAACAAATGTAATCGTAGAAAAACTCATCTTTTAATAGCACAATTTGATTTCAATTTGAATTTGAATTAAAATTTGGTTTTGGTAGAACAAACCTAAAACCAAATACATGGTCTGTTTTGGTCAACAATTTCAAGAAAAAAAATCTAAAAATCAAGTGTGAAAAATATCTTAGCTAAATGCAAACTTTATCAGAGGTCCAACCACAAAGCACACAATTTCGGCACATATGCATAGTACTTTATTAATAAGGGTAAACATAAAGGGTAAACAAATCAGACTTTAACAAATTAAAAATAAAGATGTGAACACAAATTTGAAAAACCCTTTTGTCAATGTAACCATGTTATGAAAAAAAGAAAAAAGAAATGAAAATCTAAGAAACGTATTACTAAGCAAAAAACAAATGCAACAAAACTTAAAATAAATAGAAGAGCGAGAGTAAGCAGACAAATCTGGAAGAAATTATTGAGCGAAAGAACTTGAATTTTTGCTTCAATCCGTTGGTTTGAGAAGAAAATGAAAGTTTTTAGAAAAAAATGAAATGGCACACAACTAGGTTGTTAGGGTTTAAAGAGTAATAGTTAAGAGAGAAAACTTGAATTCTTACTTAAATCCACCGGTTTGAAAGAAAAATGAAAATTTTTGGAAAGGAATGGAATCACAAATCATTGTAAGCTTAGGGTTTAAATAAAAATAATTGACAGAAAATTTTTCAAAATATACATTTTTTTTCTTTCATCATGAGAAAAACAAAAGCTTTGTGCTCCTTACCATAGTTATTATGCTTTATGCAACTTTTGCATTCCGAAAGATCACGTGTAAACATCACATTTTGCCGGTATTGAATTTATAGGTAAGGAGCATAATGATTTTGATACTACATGTAAAAAAAATTAGAGTGGTTAGAAATTTCTAGTTTTAATTAAATTTTGTTTTACTTTCTGTGATTGTTTGATATGAATTTCTTATTTTTGTGATGGTTTTAATTGTATTATGTATAAATGTTACCATCACTGTTGTAAATTGTATTTTGATTGTGTCCAATGTTTTGTACGTGAAAAAGTATCATTTTGGAATAATTTTTCGTACGATATTATGATTACTAAATTTTAATAACTTTTTTATAATGTGATGTGTTATTTTTTAAATGATTTTAAAATATTAAAAATAAAAAAATAAAAAAAATAAAAAATCACTTAAAAAATATAATCTAAACTTATAAAAAAAATTATCAAATTTAATAGTTAAAAAATCATTTTCCTAACTTTTCTTATGTACATCCCTTCCACTGAATTTTTCCTCGCTCTCTTATTATTATTATTATTATTATTATTATTATTATTATTATGTCTGTGGTTGTGACTTGTTTCTTGTTGGCATGGAAAATCGGTCCACTGAAGTGATGGTGGTCTTTCTCCCAACATGCTAAGTTCAACAAATTGAGGCAGTTGTACACTCAATGATTACATTGACAGTTTCACACGCACATGAAAACTGTCAAAAACATATTTCATATATAATATATAAATAACTACTAAAACTGTTTTAAAAAAGTAATTAAAATAGATAAGAAAATTAAAACTATAAAATATATATCTTGATTTCAGAAATACAGGGAAAACCGAAGGAAGAAAGCAATTGGGTAGCCTTGAAATTAATGAGAAGCAAGGCAATCCATTATAAAGAAAGAGTTAAGTCCAAATCATGGGTTGGTTTGTTGTTATTTCCATTTTGCTCTGTGGTTGGTGTTGCTTCTGCTGATTCTTTGTGCAGAGGGTCTTGCTCTGTCTCTTTCCCAGAATGACCTGGTGCATCTTTATACTTAATCTTGAACAACTCTTGATCATCCATGAAATCTTCTGCTTCAAAACTCGGTTTCCAAACACCCTTTGCCTTTTCTTCTTCCTTCTCTTTAAACAACCGAAGCCGTGCATCTTTGGTGCTCTTAATCAGTGCAAAGAACTTCTCCATCTGCTCCTCCTCACTCTCTTCCTCCCCCTCCATTTTCCTCTTCCTTCTTCCTCCTTCCATTCTTCTCTCTTCTTAAAGCAAAATCACTCACTCACTCACTATTCCCTTTTCCTTACTTCACGCCTTTGTAAACCACGAATCACAAGAAAAAGAAAAAAACAGAGTGAATCCAAATTAAATTAAGTATACAGTGAAAGCGAACGATTCTAGAATGGAATGATTACTATTACCTGCCATAGTTAAGCATGCAGAGGATCTCTCACCACTTCAATGCTCTTCATTCAAATTGAATGGCAAGAGGGGTAATTAAAGACATGGTTTTAACTTGAGGACACCAAGGGTACCATGGTGGTTAGATGGATCCCAAAGGTTACCTTCTAAACTATTATATCCTTCTCATAATTGAAAAAAGAGTTTTGTTAATTTGTAATTTCTAGAGGTCACTCATTTGATTTCTAATTATGGAAAATACTTTTTAAAATATTAAAATTTTGTGTCTTTACTTATGAGCTTAGAGTGGAATGGTGTAGGAATGGAGGAGGGTTGCTTTTATGAGAAGAAGGGATGCACTTTTGGGAAGATATTGAGAAGAAGAATAATATTTTTTGGTGGGTCATGCTGCAGATGGAGATGGACCCTAATAGAAAAAAAATATCAGAAAGTAAATTAAAATCTCAACAAATTTGTTTGTCTCAACAAGGAGGTAACACGTCTCTGTCTTCATCATACTCAGTGATTTTTATTTTTCTTTTAGTTCTGAAAGTATCTTTGCATGTGTTTGTGTACCAAAACATTATATATGTTCATTTTTTTTGGTAAGTTTATTTTAGAAAAAGAACTGTAGTTGATTAGTTGGATTTTAGGGAAAAGGAAAGAACCAATTATGGTGGCGATTGATCGATTATTGTGAATTAATTATTATAAAGTTATTTGAAGTGTGATTGTTGGGAGAGAGGACGGACGGAGGAGATTGAACCATCATGGAGTGGGTAATTATTAAGAGTACTTTTCTCTAAGGTGGCGGCAAGCTATTTTTAATTACTTATAATGTTTAATTTTTTTATATAATATATAGAAATTAAAACAGTTTTATCGAAGGTACCGTATATTTGAAGGTAATGTAGAAATAAGTTTTAATTTTTATTACATCGGTGATTTTATTATTATTAGAGGTGACAAAATAGGTCGATTTGATCTTTTTGGTCCGATTAATCTTGACTTGCCAAAAATAGACTGAGTTAGACTAGTCTGTCACAAATAAATAGGTTGGATATTATAACCTGTTCTGTTTTAGGATGAACTGACGAACCGGCGGGCTAACCCGTCTCCTTTTTTTTTAATTCTGTTTAACTTTGTTAAAATTTTTGTTTATAAATCTTTTTTATATACATAAATTTATTTATATAATATAAAAATATTTTTTAATTATTTTTAATTTTAAACATAAAAAAACCAAGTTGGCGGGTCAAGACAGACAACCTGTTTTGGCCCGTAAACTGGTGAGCTAAGCGGGCTGAGTTACAGCGGTTTGACGGGTTAAAAATTCCAACCTGGTCCATCCTTTTCTTAACAGACTGACGGGCCTGACCCGCTTTGACATCTCTAATTATTATAAAAAAAAAACTATTTTATTAGTCTAATAAATAAATTGAAAAAAAAAGTCGCTTAATTTCTACTATTTCTGTACAACTTACTTAGTTGTTAGTTTTACTCCATTTTTAATTTATATTTCTTTTTCTTTTATTTCATCCCGCACCCATATAAATTATGATAAAACTATACCAATATTCAATATTTTTTTTCCTGTTAAATCAACTATGACAAATAATTATTACTGGCAATCGAAATTACATAGGCATGTGTATGAGTAAATAGACTTTGAAATGTTGTAAAATATGTTAATTATTAATATTTTAACGCATCAATTTGTTCATATTTTTATTGTATTGCTGACACGAAACATTTATCGAATTTTTCTAACATTGGTCTCCAGAAAAGCATAACCATGCTTCGGATTACTTTGTTTAAAAATATCTACTTTTGGTTTTACTCGAAACAACAAAATAATATTACTTACATTGGTAATATAGAATATCACATATCTGTGTTGTGAATACACTAACTACTTAATGCATGAGTATGGTACAATCCTTTGATTTTTGTTAGTGTAAAACTGATATGATTATTTGAATATTCTACTATCATATTCATATATTTAAATTATTGAATCAACTTTAACTCTTTCAACATCGTTATAGATATTTGAGCAATTTTTTAACTGAAAACATTTACAATAACATTAGTCTTTTCTAAATGATACATAAATGGGAGAATTATAATTCTCCACTTCCATCAATCTCATGTTTCATATTTAGCTCTTTATTCAAAAAGTGTTTCAAAGTTATATTGCCATTGAATATAAAGAAAAGGAGTTGATGTAGAAATTTTCACTCCCACTTAAAATCAATCCTTTTCTACCTCTTGACTGTCTCTAATTTTTCCTTCTATATAAAAATGTGTTTTTGAGGCATGTATAAGTTGAAGAAATAATGACGAAGTGAGTTACTTTTTCCCTAAAATAGAATCTATATTTTAGGTTAAAGAAAGTTTTTTTCACTTAAACAAAAATGATGTGGATAATTACATTACTTTAAGATCAATATATTTATTGTAATTACTTACTTTATAAAAATAATATATAGAGAGAATGTCTTTGTTAAGATTTTTGTTGGATTTCTTTTATTATTTATTACACGCGTCTTAAAAATATTAAGTGATTTTAAAGGCACAACACAAAAATTCCAGCATGCAGCAGAGTTTTTAGTTCTATTTCATTATTTTAATTTAAATGTTCTCAATGTAAAATTAAAATTGACGCATTGAACAATACATATCGATGTAATAACATTATTATCATTAATTTGAAAAGAAAAATGAATTCATTTATTAAGAATCATATAAAATTAAAAAATTTAAAATATTAAGATAATATTAAATTAGAAAAATATATTAAGTCAAAATTTAACAACTAAAAATAAGGAATTATAAAGTGTCACAACTTGGCAGCCTCTCAACTAACCAAATGGGTCAAATTGAATCTTTAACTTTTTCACATGCTTTGGCCTCTCATTTGTCTTGTCGTTAAAATTGGCAGATAAAAAATGGAATAGGATAGATTGACTAACTGACCTTTTTTAAATTATAAATTAAAATAATAATTAATATAAAGTGTTAACTTTTTTATTTATATTTGTTTAAGTATATAAATATAGAATTGTAGCTTAAATAATTGATCTTACAAATTAAATTTAAATTATTAATTATAATAAAATATATTTATATTAGTTATTTTATTTATCCAAAAATAATTAATTTGATTTAAAAATGTTTATATAATTAAATATATTAATATATAAAATTAAATTTAAAAAATAATTGTCGAGGGTCAAATAATCGGCGTGTTCAATTAACGGGACGGGTCACGAATTCGAGTTCACGAGTTTCTTTTTGACTAACCAATAACGGACAGGACCGAAACTAGCCCAGTCTTACCGTATGGGCCAGGCTCATGTGGGCCGAAGAGGGCCTGACCCAGGCTTACATCACCATATGGCCCATATCATGATATCATCAGGGAATGGAACAGGGATGTGATGATGCTCGCAATTGAATAGAGCGACTACATCACCATTCTTTTTGTCCTTTCCCACAAAATATAAAAATTAAAAAAGGACACACCAACTTAGAAGTTAGACATTTTAATTAACACAACACGTTTGTATTCTTTTAGAGACTACAAAAATATTATAAATAGAACAAGAGGCTAAAACTAATTTTTAAAAGTTTCATGGAAATAAAAAATGTATTATCTTTTTTAATCATGTTTAAATTCATTATTTCTTATAAGTTGAATACTTTTTTATCATTTTTAAGTTTTACTTCTACATTAAAAAAAAATATATTAACTTTAAGAACAGGAGGAGATTATTGTGTCCAATTGCACAAAGATCAATTATAAAGTCAATAACGTTTGATAATTTAGATTAGTGTGATTACAAAACTCAAATACAAATTCATGTTCAAAACCCTTTCTCTTTACTCTGCTTGATGTTGAGGTATAGACACAAGAGTCTGTTTTATTGATCTAATTTGTGTTATTGATATTAAGGTATACTCTGAATGCATTAATGTGTAAATGCTTGATCAATACTATTAGTTACTACTAATTCGGATATTCTAGCTTTTTTATTGAATAAAAAAAAAAAACTTCACATACACAGACATGGGACCCATTGGAAATGAATGAGTGATGCATATAGTGATGATATTTTGTCAGTTTTTGGAGTGTATTTGGTAACAATTATTTTTTTATTGAAATAAGTTTTTTTTTTTATGTGTTTGTCTAATCTATCTAATTTAAAATTAATTATGTTTTAGTTTATTTTAACAAACAAATTATATATTTTTAAATATTTAAAATTTAACAAACTATCCAATAATACCGGTATAAAATAAAAGAGGTGAGATATTTTAGGAAGTAATATTTTATAAATATATTATTAAAAAAGATAATTACCTGAATAAAAAAAATAATGAATAATGCTCTGGAGTGATATCTGTCTGTCACTGAACGAAATGATAAATAATCAGAAGAAAATGTATTTAGTAGGCAACTTTCGGTCATAGCCGAATCAGATTGGGCTGGCCTAATCCTTTGGCCCATAATTAAACTCATAATAATTCAATATTTTCATTGATTATTTGTAGATCTAACACATGATACATTTCAACAATTTTTTAATCATAACAATAATTGTACGGCCAAGTAAATGTCCAAAGTCAGTTTTAATAGAGAGATTTAGTTTTAAAAATATAAAGTTTGGATGATTTCGACTCAATCCGGTGAATATAAACACTTGTTATTTTTTTTATATAATTATTATTTCATTATCCTGTTATTATATATGAAACATTAACATAATTGCTGATTATATATATTATAACAGGAAGAATAACTTTTATTTATCTATATACTTTATTTATATACTATATTTTCTTGCCGATCGACTTAAGTATTGAAGAATATTTTTACAAGTAGATTTCCTCCCTGATTTTTTTTAAAGCTTAATCCATCAGCAATAAATCTTTAGGGTTAATTCACCGCGAAGACTTTTGTCGAAATCCAATAAAAACAATAATAACAATTAATTTAGAAAAAAAATGTTATAGAAAATTAAGTAGAAAATTCAACTCGTATTTTACAACAATAATTATTTGAATAAATTAGTTACTTTGGAATATTTTTAGCCGGTAGCATTGGATTTGTTAAAAGCTTATATATTTGTTAGGAAATTATCCTTGAGATTGTTGGGGTTGATTATCTCACTTTTTCACCTATTTAATTAATAAGATGGGATACTTTTCTATTGGTTTATTTCAAAGGAAAAGGACAAAAAAGAGTTTGTTGTTGGTTTAAAACGAATTAAAGTGAAGGCTTTTTAATATTCTTATGCTTAATTGTGAAACGAGTAATGATGGGCATGCCGTGAAGATTTGAAATGGTAGAAAAAAAAACGAATAAAAGAATCCTTACTTTCTTTTCAAACAATGATTTTTTTTTAATACTTTAATGAAAATCAAAGCAAAAATAATCTAGAATGGACGGCGGAATGGTCATTGATGTGTTTGAATACAAAAATAATCCCACCATCAAATTTAATCACTTTTTTTTTTAATGATTAGATAACTACAAGTTTTTCCAACAATTGTCAAACCATGTATTAATTAAATAAGAACATATTAACAATTGTCAAAAGTAAATTTTACCAAATAATGATGAAAAATTCTAGTGCTGTCAAAAAAGTGTTTTACTCTTTCATTATGAGTTAATTATTAATGGGTCAATCCAACGTTATCAATAAATCTAAGCTAATTTGTCATACTAGAGAATTAGTGTCGTTTACTGAAACAACGTTAATTCTAATTTCAGTGTAACTTTTCACAAATTAAAGATTGCGTTGATTAGGTAAAAATAAGTTGATTTATTAGTGAAGATAATAATGATAAAAAAAAGATTAATAGTAATAACAATAATTATAGTAATAATAGAGCAGTTGCAGGTGGCATGATATGAACATGATAACAATCCATTACATTACAGTACGACGTTAATGCTTTGTTGTTTGAAGGTGACTCCCACGAAGCCTTTATTATTATATACATATTCTCTTCCTTCTCTCTCTTTTTCTCTAAATAAATCTAATCGGAATCTTCACCAGTTAATCAGAGCTTTGAGTAGATAAGACTCGTGGATGTGTCATCTCTCTTATTGAACGTTCAATATTGTTATTTTTTTCATCCTGGTAAGGGAAAACACTCTTTTTCTCTCTCTCACAGACACACAACGCACGATTAATCTTAATTATCTTCTTTTCTGATTCATTATTTGGCTTTGCGATCATCAATGATCAGTTTGGTTTTCATGTACAGTGTTTTGGTCCAAGGTTCCTTTTTGAGGGGTGTACTGTAATTCGGCCATAACATAGCCATGTGCTTGGTCCTCAAGACAGTAAATTTTTCTGAAAAATCTTGAAAAAAAAACCTCATAGATGTGTGTCTCCTTGTCTTTGTCCTTGTCCTTCTTTTGACCTTCAATTATCCTTCTTCTGTGTCAAAATTGAAATCTTTGATTTGCCTGCAAGATTATTTGAAGGCCCTTTCTTGCTGCCACCTTGCCTCCTCAAATTAGGATAACTGCCCTTGCCAAATTAGCGACTTTTTTGGGTTTGGTTACGTGGGGTGCTCTTTTCACCTTCTCCAATTTGTTTTTTCTTTTTGTTTTTCCAAAAAAACCCTGAAATTTGATTATTGTCATTATTATTATTTGCAATTCATCGAAGTAATTCTGGGTTGAAATAAAGTTTGATAGGGGCGGCTTCTGTGGTTTAGGATTGTGAGATGGATTCTGTTTAGTATGTGATCCACCTAATAGGAAGAAACCAATTCAGTTTTTGTTCCTTTTTCACTCAATTTTTCTCATCATTTAATGCAGGTATTCAGGAAATAGTTTGTCCTTGAAGCTTTGAATATTAACAGACCATCATCAGCAGATGGGGTCTGAAGGTTCTCCAGCAGCTGTAACAACAACAGTTCATGTAACAGGTTTCAAGAAATTCCATGGGGTTTCAGAGAATCCAACGGAGACAATTGTGAATAATTTGATGGAGTATTTGAAGAAGAAGGGTTTGCCAAAAGGGTTAGTTATTGGAAGCTGCAACATTCTTGAGACTGCTGGTCAAGGAGCACTCGTTCCCCTCTATCAGACATTGCAGTCTGCCATTACTTCCAAGGAGTCTGAATCTCCAAGTTCCAACAGAATTATCTGGGTGAGTTTCCTATATTATATAGGTTCTCAGTTTATGCTCTCTTGTTAATCTTTTTATGAAGTTATTGGTTATAATATCAGATCAAGATTGTTACCTCTCCATGAATTTCTAGGTGAATTGTTTACAAATAAAAAACCAAAAGTGAGACAATATCATTAACACAGTATGAAACTAAGGATCCATTTAAATAAAATTTACCATAAACATTTATAGCAGAAAAAATGATAAAGTAAAATTAGTTAATCTCTTTTCATTTAACTTTTCCAAAGGGTAATGTGCTTAAGTTGATTATTGATCACAGAGAAACTCGATTTTCTTATCCTACAAATGGTTGTGAAGAACTTTCTCTTCTTCACCTGCCTACACCTGTTTCGTTTTGCAGTAACTGCGGGCAAATGTATTTTTTTTTTAATATCTCAATAAGCAACTCAGAATGTAAACCATGGCAAGTGTAGTCTGTCTCTTCTGCTCTACCAAAGTTTCTCTTTTAGAGCTATTGTACAATTATTGGTATCTTAATATTTAAAGCAGCTGGATCTATATTCAGATAGATTCAACAATTAGGATTTGGCTCCATTAAAGCTAGCAAAGTTAAAATAAGTACTGTTTGTTGTTGATGTCTATGAAAAAAATGGCTGGTATTTCATTACATTCATGATCTGTTACATATGTACAATCATTACCAACCTTAGAGTAGTTAGATTCAGACAATTAAGGTTTAGGAGAGATAATCACTAGACTATCAACTGAGATTTCTTTGAAAAATTTGGATTAGAACTGAAACCTCTGTTGGATTTCATTCTCAATACCTTAACTGTGATACTAAGCCTGAACTAGAAGGAGTTGGATTATAACTGATAGCTTAACTCTGAGGCATTTTTATTCAATTGACGAGTTGGAATCATTCATGTATCTTAAATCTGTAGTCATTGGAGTAAATTTTCTTTCATTTTAGCATCCATAATCTTATTCTTTGGCTGTTTCTGATTTTTTGTCATTTAGCTGCATTTTGGGGTTAATAGTGGTGCAACAAGGTTTGCTATAGAGCGTCAAGCTGTCAATGAAGCTACCTTCCGCTGCCCTGATGAAATGGGATGGAAACCCCAGGTTAAATTGGATTCACTTTAATATATGCATTATAAACCAGCTTTCATCAAACCTAATTTTAAGAACTATGTCCTCCTTTAGTGAAATTTCCACAATTTTATGTTGCAGAAAGTGCCTATTGTTCCTTCAGATGGTCCAATTACACGAATACGTGAGGTAAATTTACTCACTTATTTTACTGACACTTAAATTCCTGAACTGATGTTTGCTGTTTGGTTTAGTGTCAATCTATTGGTCCTGATACTGTAATGTTAAGGTTCAATTTATAGCATACAAGTACTTTAAGGTGCCTGTTTTTTGTTGAATTATTTTGATGGTCATAAGGCTGTAGCTTACATACACCATATTTGATATCATTTAGCAGATCTTTAAACTGTATATGGGGGATATAGCTCTAGGTCCTTTATGTTCTTCTATTGTCAAAACTTAAAAGGAAGGAGTTAGAAAAAGGTTTTGGTTTAACTTTACATAAACCGTATTTGATATCATTTAGCAGACTTTTCGACTGTATTTTGGGATATAGCTCTAGACCCTTTATGTTCTTCATTTGTCAAAAACTTAAAAGTAAGGAATTATAGAAAAAGTTTTTGGTTTAGCAGTCTGTGCCTCTTGATGGAGACATGCACAGATTCAAAATACAAAGTTATTGATTTGCATACAAAAAACATGATGAGTTAACATAATTATTCTCTGATATTTTGTGTCCTAACTGTTATGCAGACTACACTTCCCGTGGAGGACTTCACCAAAGTCCTGACAAGTAAGGGTTATAATGTAATGACATCCGATGATGCAGGCAGGTTTGTGTGCAACTATGTTTACTATCATTCCCTTCGCTTTTCGGAGCAGAACGGGATCAAATCCCTTTTTGTGCACGTGCCACTCTTCTCTACAATCAATGAAGAGACCCAAATGCAATTTGCTGCTTCCTTGCTAGAGGTACTTGTTTCATCATGCTAGAAACATTTTCAGATCATGTAAATGTTCTGGTGAAAGTGGATGAGTGTACTTTGAATGAGATGATATTAAAAGATATTGTTTTGAGGTGGAAAATGATTTATTGCAAATGGCATGTGTAGCAGAGGTGTTTGCTTTATCAGTGAATGTTTATGATTAAAGGCTTCGGCAAATTGTCAAAACTTGTTGTTGACATCTTCAGTGTCACCTTGTGAATATTTGTTCCTTTTGGTTGTCCATAGTGCTCTGCTCTTATCTTTCATTGTAACTTGCATGAATGAATTGTATCAGGTACACCTCAGTAAAACTGAAAACTAATAATTCTGAGTGTTGTTTCAGTTTATGCAGTGAGAGTATGTTGAACCTACTTGAGATAATTAAATTGGAATTGCATATAACTTGCATATCAATTGATATTATGATATTTTAGGGGGAAAAAAATATCATCAACTACACAAGAGTCTTATCTAAAAAAGGACAACCAATCTTTTGAGAATGAGTTCATGAATAGAGACATATTGAGTGTTAACAAATTTTACTTCCTCATTCTCTTTAGCTAGAATAGAAGATTTCTAAGTGGACTATTTTAAATATTTTATATTAATTATTTTGAACGCTTTATATCAACCGCAAAATCATCTAGATGTCACCAACCAGAGTTTTCAACATACTTATTATGTAAAACAAAAAAGAAAATACTATATCAATTGATTCATCAATCAATGAAATGTAATTTTAAAAAAATAAGGATGTTTCTACATTATCTGTATAAAATGAACATAAATGATATCTTTTACATTAGTTGAAAATATAATCAATCTAATATGATATTTTCTATATTGAGTAATATAATACTTTTTACATTGATTATAGACTTGACTAGCGTAGAATGTATTTCTTTAAAATTTATTTGTTTATTTTGTTTCAACCTTGCAAAATTACAATAAAAATTCACAACTACCCAATGTAACTAAATTCTAACTTAGTGATTTTTATACATACATATATATATATATATATATATATATATATATATATAATATATTTATATATTTTATAACACATATATATTTATATATTTTATAATATATAAAAAAAATATAAAAAAAAAAAAATATTTTTTTTTAAAATATGAGAGA
>Ga0214544_1000396_pt1 | contig 77307 bp, 38 predicted proteins | sample CNSS3metaG_FD_160074 | JGI IMG/M metagenome (GOLD analysis project Ga0214544, IMG submission 160074) | Root nodule microbial communities from cowpea collected in UCLA plant growth center, Los Angeles, California, USA - CNSS3 | ecosystem: Host-associated > Plants > Roots > Nodule | place: USA...
TATGATGCTAAGTTAATGCATCAAATCATACAGGTTTTTTGTATAAGGGTTAGAGCACTCCTCAAGTGTTCTGCTAATTTAATTTTATTCTTTGCTGATAAAAAAAAAAACATGAAAACGCATACTAATACAATATAGATAAATGATCATGACATCACCTTTTTACAACATAATCCACTAGAGTATGAACTCAGGTTGCTTAAGATTTTGACTTGATCTTTGAGTTCAAACACAACCTTTACATTGTGTATGGATTGGAATATATATATTTGGAGGAGTTGAAAGACAACATGATCCACTATAGTATGAACATAATCCACTACAGTATGAACATAATTCTTTGCATTATTGTCTTGGGAGGGAAAGATTAAGAAGACAAAAAGACAAAAAATTGTGAATTCCTGTTATAAGAAAAGAAAACAAGTCACGAGTGAAAAAGAAGATAGCACTATAAAGTCTATTTATGCAAGTTTGTGAAAAAAAACTAATTTGAAAAATATATTTTATATCACATCTTATGTGTTGGATTCGTTCTTATATTTAGTTAGTTATTAAGATTTCCTTTTATGGTTATATATATATATATATATATATATATATATATATATATATTATCGAAGAGGAAATATCAAAATATTTGTTATGTATTGACATGTCACATTCTCAAACAGTGTAACATTCTAAATTTATACTACAATGATTTCAGTATGGTAATACCTTAAATTGTACATTATTTTTCATATATAAATATTAAAGTTACAATTATAACTATATATTATATTATATATATAGTTAATAAATAAATTAAAAAATAATAATTAAGTTTAGTAAAAATAATAAAATAAAGAATATTTGACCATGACACTTATTATTCGTATGTATTATTATATGTTATATATTTATTTATTTACTTTTAGTATTATCATTTGATTTATATATTTAAATAGTTTTATTATGAGTTCAGTGTAATAAACACATTGGAAGCTTTGAGTGTGACTATTATGTCATGCAATTAATGACAATAATTGTGCAAGACAATTATGAAAAGTGGTTAGGATAAAGCAATATGTTAATTTTCATGTACTAATTTTAACTTCAAATAATTTACATATGTACTACTATATTAAGTTCTCCTATACTTTTGCAGAAATTCAATTACCCAAATCAAATAGAATCAAGAACACTAGCTTATGTTCAACAAGCGTAAGCAAAATACTTTCTATCTAGAGTTAGTGAGAGTTAGAGTTAGTGAAAGCTAGAGTTAGTGAGAGTTAGAATTAGTTTATACTAATTTTAGGAATCATTTAATATTTGGAACTGTCTCTGGATATTTCTGAAGTGTTTTGAATTTTGTTTGAATGTATTTTGATTATAGGTTTGGATAAACCCATATAACCAACCTGATTTTTTTAAAAAAAAAACACCTACATATAACGAAGGTTATGGTCAAAATCGTCGTTATATACTCTTTTTTCACAATAGTCCGTGTATAAACCATTGTGGTTTTGGTTGATGAGTATCTCATCGCTTTATAACGACGGTTTGGGCATGGATCGTCGTCTTTTGTGTGACACTTTCTGTTCTAGGACGCATTTCAATGACGATGTTTCAAACTGTTGTGGTCATGTTACCAATATGACGATGGTTTTGGAACCTGTCGTCATTTCTATGCACTTTTAATGACAACTAGTCCAACAACGATTTTGAAACTGTCTTTAAAAATCTCATTTTTCAGTCTTTAAAAAGTCTACATTAGTGTGTATATATATAAAATAAAATAAAGGTATGTTAATGTAGTGTTTATAAGGCAAAGAGAAAATAGTGTTTATAAAAGGTGAATGTTGGTTGGTCATTTACATTGAATGTGTGCAGATTGATGTGGTGGAGTGTTGATAAAACTCGAGGTTTTACATATAAAATTTGCTACAACTTCATTATAGCTGAGTTCTGATCATTTTCACTCTCTTCAAATTGTTTAGGATATGCTGACAGTCACTGCTGCAAACTAATATATTTATATATATATTTCTACAAAATATTAAGACGTGAAAAAAGAAAGGGATATTAAAACTGTTTGGCGAAATTTTTAATATTGTCACCCACATCTTTGTATTGCTCCGTGTGTTACAAGATAATAATAACACAGGAGTATCTTTTCCTTGTATTATTGTCTTGGAGTGTTGAAACCTTTTCTTTATGTTCAAAGGAAAAGATACGCAATAAAGAGAGACTCAAATTAATTATGACTGTATACCCATTATTTTAATTTTTTAAATCAATTTTTGTAAAGCAAACAGAAATTGATACGGTGGAATATGTATAAATATGATTTAAATTATGAATAAAAAAAGTGTGTGTATAAGTTATAAACTATGTTTTTAAAACAGTTTTATAGGATTAAATTAAATTAAAATTATTTTTTCGAGACATAGTTCATATTAATAATTTTTATACTATTTTGGAGAATATATTATCTTATGTAGATTCATATAAGACAAAAAGTTTCGATTGGTTATTGAATAACTAAACTATTGAGTTATATGTTGTATAATTATTTTAGAAATTGTTCTCACAAACATTATGTAGGTTCTTAATATAATCATTATAGAAAGTTTTCTCGCAAAAGTTTCATTATACACTTTTGGTCAATTACTCTAAAATTTCATATACATACTAAGTAAAAGTCAAATCAATATATATGATTGTGGATTTAACAAATCGAGTGTTGAAGAAGGTCTTCCCTTTTACATATCTAAACACACTTATGAAAAAAAAGTTTAAGAAAAGATAACATAAAATGAAAATAATTTATTACGTTATTATTATAATAACATATTTTCGATCAGATTTCAAATTCATTATTATAATAATTTATGATAATAGATGTTAAGGATCCCATAAACAAAGGTTTCAACTTCATATGGTTAGAAAATTGGTAAATTCATATATATTTTGATATTTATGTTAGCCAAGCAAAAATAAAATAAATAAATAAACTAAGTGGTAAAAAGAACTTAGATCTTCTTATTACATTCATTAGGCAGGAAAATTGGTAGATTTGAACCTAATCATGCACGAAAATCCAAGTGAGGTCCACAACTATACACAAGAGGCCATATTCCTTTTCTACCCACTTTTAAGAGTATGGGAGTGTCTTGGTATATTAATCTCTTAGAGAGTGTGTAATCTAGGCAACATGGGACAATATGGGACAATATGTATTTTGTAATACTTAAAATTCACAATAATCTCACATATTGCAAAAAAATAAGAGAAAGAAAGAAAGAATAAAATCTTAAGTATTAGATGTAATGCATTGGAGTTATATAACAAGTTATATGAATTACTCTTAAATTGAGAAAATTAACATATAGTATAGTTGGTATAGCAAGCTATTTAAACCAAAAACTCATAATGTGTGTTACGGTTAATTAATCACAATACGTATTATTACCGTTATGTTGTTCTAACTAAGTCATGTGTGTGTTTGGTATTCATATGTGGTTTAGTAATCTTATCAAAATTTCATGCAAGTGGTCTACTCAACACTCATATAGGTGATTTCATAAAGTATATGTTGCAAATCATATATCATTGGTAAGATATTTGAAAATCATTAAAAACTTGTTAGAAGTTAAAATTCCTTATACCACATAGAATTTAACTATAAGTTTATCTTCTCAATGATGTGGTATCTAGAACCTTCACACACCATACAAATGGATAAATTTTATTTTAAATCAATTTTAGTGCTAGTAGAACTAATAGTGACTTATCTTTTACCCAGATGAACCTTATCCATGTCATCTCCAATCACAAAAGTTGGGTTTTCTTAACTTACTTGCTTAGTGGCTTGAGTCGTATTCTCCTTAATGTTTCTAAAATCATATTTCTCCCTAGGAGTTATGTCAAATGATCTACTAGATTTCGTTTTGACTTAACGTAATCAATAAAATCATATTGTTAATTTTATTTTTAGTTGTTATCATTGACTAACAATCATAATGTATTAATACAAGTGGAGTTGGATTCATTTCTAAATGAGTGTTTGCTTTGTAGTTTTTCAATCACCCAAACTCCTTTTCTAGCCATTTTAAAAGCAATAAACTTTAATTTCATTTGCTTTTGTAATAATTGTTTGTTTGGTTGATCTATATGTAACCACATCAATGTCATGTGTGAATACATAACCACTTGTGAATTTTATCTCATTTGAATCAAAGATCCAATTAACATCGTTGTGACCTTCTAGTATAACAAGAAAGTCATAACATTCGATGGCATAATTCATTGCACATCTTAAGTATTTCAAGACTCTGTGCATTCTATTGTACCTACTTAGTTTACTTATGTATAAGCAATATTTGGTCTAGAAAGTCTCATTAAATACAACAAAATTTTAATTATTTGGGCATACTGAGGTTAAAAAGATTTTCCTCTATGTTTTTTTTTAATTTCAAGTTGGCATCATAAGGACTGTTATTAGTTTAAATACATATTGTTCTTGGGATAGCAATATAATGTCTCAATTTCTAATGACTCTAACTCCTAAAATCACATTTATTTCACTCATGTCTTTCATTTCAAATTTAGACCCTATAAATATATAAGTTTTGGTTTAGAAATTATAGCATTCTATATTCCAAAAATTAACATGTCACCAACATATAAACATATAATGACACAATCACTTTTTTAAGATTTAGGCTACACACATTTATCAACATTGTTAGTATTAAACCATCATAAAGTAAAATATTATCAAGTTTTTCATGTCATTGTTTGGTGTCAGTTTTAGTCCATATAAAGATTTTAAAAGTTTATATATTTTGTTCTCTAGACCAAGACACACCCTTCATATTGAAACATATAAATTTTCTTCTTTAGTTCACCATTTAGAAAAATTGTCTTAATATTCATTTGACAAATAACTAACTTATGAATATATTTTATAAATACCAACACTTAAACAAAAGAACTAGGGTCAAATGTATCAAAATAATATATTTTGAATTTTTGAGTAATATCTTTTACTATTGATCTTGTCTTATATTTTTTCTATGAATCCATCAAGATGATATTTTTTCTTAAAAAAATCCACATAAAACTGTGACTTTTGTTCTTTTAGGCCAAATCTAATAACTTTCAAATATTATTTTTCTTAATTAAATAAATCTCGATTTTAATGACCTTGTCCCAATTTTTTACATGAAAAGCAATAGTAAATTCTAAAAAATCTTTTTGAAATCATGTTCAACTAGGTAAATGTAAAACTCATATCCAAAGAAGGTTTATTTTCTTTATTTTTTACTTCTCAAATCCTTACACATTACATTAGGTTGTTGAGATATATCATTGATCATTAAAAAAAACATTCAAAAAACTTAATACTATTAATCTCTATTATAGTATTATATTTAATTACATCAGTTTTATGAAAAAAATTTATAAATAGCACTATAATTAATGAATACAAAGTGAATAAAATAAATTTAATTTGAATCACTAACTATATAAATAATCATTTTATTATTATAAATATAGTTATTTTTATGAATAACTACTCTAAAAATATACATTAATTATATCTTTGGGGTTAATGACGTAAAGATATCTACAGTGTAAATTATATTAAACTTCTAAGAGTAACAAGAACTAAAGTATATGGTCTTTATAAAATGTTATAAATGTTTTCAGAATATAACACACAATATTTTTTTCTCAGATTATAATTTTTAATTAATGATACAATAATTAAAGTGTTTGCCGTGTTGATTTCTTAAATTTTCAATTAAATTGAGTTAACAAACAGGTCTATGTTTTTATAAATCAATCTTTTAATCACTTAATTTGATTATAAAAATTATTTAGTTTCTCAACTAATTATTTATTAATCTCAGTTTCTTACTCATTGTTTTCAGTTTATTCCATAACCAATCAAAATATTAACAAACAAACACATTTAATTAATTCTCAAAAAGTATCATTTAAAATAATCTCAATCTCAATGTATTATTTACATAAAAACTTACGAGTCAATTAACCAATTCATAAAAAAAACTATTATAAAAATCAACATTTTATAGTTCAAATCAATTGATAATTAGATAACTTAAAAATTCACTCAGAAATAAATCTGAAAATATGAAATTCTTTAAAATTAACCAAAATTACTCAACACACTTATATTTTTTTCTTTAACCAATATTTTGAAATGACTTGTAAGTGAAATTGGTGAAACAAGTTAGAGAGGGAGATTTGACCCAAACCAGTGACACCACAAGCAATAAATTGTTGGGTCCACACCCAACCCTCCCTTGCCATGGGACTGGTTGGTTGGTGTTGTGTTGTGTGAGCAGAGTTCACAGTGAGTTTCACACATTTATTCATTTTACCCAACCACACGAAACCTTTGACTTTTGTCCTAAACAATAACCTCATCTCTCATCGGTAGTGTCTTCGAGAACATTGCTAGTAGTTTTTTTTTTTTTTTTTTCAAATGAATATTAATTTGAATTGAAATATAGAAGTTTTAACATGTAGTGAGGGAGGGAGGGACCATTTGAATTTGATGACAGAAGTGGAAGGTGCAAGGGACCCAGGAGTGATCTTTTTCACGCCGTTCAATAAAAGTGATGGTTGTTAATTTTGAAATAATTTTTGTTGCAGAAATAAAATAAAAAAAAATGAAAAATGGATAGGGATGAGGAAAAAAACATGAATATAGTAAATGACTATTGTGATTGCATTGGTGCAGGGACAGCTTGCGTGGCTCAGAGGGCATTAATAAGGGAAGCAAAGTTGGAGGGAGAAAGTGTGTTGTGTGGTGCAGTGCAGCGGTGGTTCCTATGGCCAATGCTTCAGAGAAATCAATAAATAAAGGGAATCTTATTATCATTATTATTATTATTATTAGGTCCACTCTTCAACTATGTCAAAATCACACACATCTCAACTTTTACCTTCAACCCAACTCCAAAACAACTTTATTTATTTTATTAATTACCTATAATTACTTTTAATTTCTTTTTCATGAAATACATATTGTAATTTTGATGTAATAAAATTTATAAATATATATTTTACCAAATATGTTAATTGGTAGACCTTCTTTCTATTATTTTGTGGGAGTATTAATAATCTACTATGTCAGTTACTTATTATACAAGGTTGTCTGCCCTTAAGTTAACTCAAAAGTCAAAAAAAAAGTTATGTGTTGACTATGGATACTTTTTTGCATGGACAGATAATCTGAATTTCTAAATTTGTCTTATGCGTATTTAGTATTTGAATAGCAAATGGTTCTATGTTAAAAAAAAATGACAATACTAAAAAGTTTTAAACTATGAGGCAATATTTACACACTTAATTTTGTGACATATTTTAGAAAATAATTTTGTAACTTTAACCATACAACAAAATCGTGCAGGAAAATTAACATACATAACATTAGAGTGGATTGATGGTGTTTTTAGTTTTCTGAAAAATTTGAAATTTTGGTTTCTGTATATTACTTTTAAAATTCATAGTTTTTATCTTTATATTTTTTTAATTCAAATTTCATTTCTTAAAACTAACACTTCATTTTTCTTTTCCTATTTAGATAGACTAAAATTTGAGCATTAAAAATATATAAATATTATAAAAGGTAAATTTTATAACCAAAATTTTATTTAATTCCTTTCAGAAACTAAAAATATGATTAATCTTATTAGAAATATCAACTAAGCTTTAATTTATCATAGACATACCTCAACTACCACAAAATTGTTTCAGATTAAGGAATAGTTTCAAATTTAAATTTTATCTAACTGAAAAGGAAATTGAGTTAACTTGACATTATTAGACATCATTTATGTATATTTATTTATACATAGATAGAAGTATTTCTTATATATTTATTGTTTTTACTTCATCAGGAAAAGTCAAGTTTTATTTTTAAATGCAAAGTTCAAACAGGGCGATAGTTCTTTTTGGATTGTCTAATTTCAACTTGATGTATAAAGGTTGAGGTGGATCAACATTTATCGTTGGTTAAACAATTTTTATATTTTATTTTTTAATTATTATCATTTTATATTATAAATTCTTTTGTGAATTCTTTATTTGTTAATTAGTGTGTTATTATTAAACTTGTTGTATTTATGTTTTTATTTTTAAATTTTTTTTAAAGTAGGTATGTCAATAAACTTAACTTACTAAGAAGATGTTTTCAAGTCTAAATCCAGAACATTATTAAGGTAATAATTAAATTTAGTGTTTCTACAATGATTTTGTCTCAAAACATATTTGGATTAGTTACTTTTAAATTTAACGGGTGATGAACAAATCTTATGATTATTTCAATAAGATCATGGAAATTATTAAAATTATTACATCAACGAACCAAATAAAAATTATCTTAATTGTTTCCGTCCTTTAAAACAACAGTACCATCAGGTACAGTAAGAATTCTACCACAATTAATCTAACATTAAATACGATTAAATTGCATTAAATTACTCTTATTCTCTTTTAAATATACCATTTGGTTTTATTTAGCAAAAATATGGTGAGGAAAAACGACAACTAATTAAGAAAATAAAATAATTAATTATATATATTGTAACTTTACTAGAGAGACTTATGGTGGTAGGAATTTTTTTAATAAGTTCTAGAACTAGTATCTATGAGCACCATAACATATATTAATATGATTAGAACCATGAATATCGTTACCAATTTCGGTTTATCAGTTAACATGTCATTTGATTAATAATATATATATATATATATATATATATATATATATATATATATATATTAGCAACTCTACCATTGCTACTTATATACTTTACACTTACAAAATCTCAAACTATATACTTTATACAAATATATACACTAAACATATAATATAAAAACCTTTTAATTCCAATCCTGTATTTTTTTTTCTTTTTAGTTTTTAGCACTGACTAATACCATTCCGGTAATTAATAATACAAAACAAATAATAGAATTTAAGATATGTGTTGGATTATACATTATGTAAAGATATACTTAAATTATATAGGTGAGTGAAATTTCATTTTATTAATTTTTTTTATAAGTTTTAGTTAAGATTAAAATTTACATTAACTAAATATATAACCAAGTTATATTATATAAATAAATATAAATTTCATCTTATTAAACTAATTTTATAATATTAAATTAAACTTATAGTTTACTTCTTAATAAAATACAATAAATATAGAAATATAAAATTAATTTCATAATATATTTCATATATTTTACGGTATATAACCATCAAATTATGATAATCAACTTTTTATCTCAGTCACAATCATATAAAAACAAAATAAACCTATGATATGATAGAATAGTTGTTTACACATTCATCAAAATTCCTATCTCTCAAATAAATGACAAGAAAATTCATATGGTTTTGGCCATAAAGAAAATTTCATATGGTTTTCACCATGACACCATCTAATGCATTCATATATTTTTATTAAAATTATTTTATTCATATGTACATTTCATAATTTAATATTCTTATTATACTCATGCCAAATTAAATTAAAAATTGTAAAATAGTAGTACTATACTAATATTCATTCATATAAACTTAAAATTGTAAAATACACTCAAAATATTTAAAGTTCATTTATAAAAGGAAAAATATTACAGACATATTCATACTTGTGTACTTCGCTCAAATACAATTAACTGGAAATTATTTATTTAAATAAGAAGTAGATGTGTCAACACCTTAACTTCAAAATTTAGCAAACATATTAAGTTTTCTCTTCAATTACTCAGGAATATGGAAACAGTTAATTTTAATAAAAATATTCTCATAATGTTTATGATTAATATATATCCATTTCATAGATAAAGAAAGTACTACTTGATCATTTTTTACTTAACCAAAATTTAAATTATCTTCTCTTTATTTTTTTATATTCATACTTTTAAGCTTTACACAAATTTTATTAAGTTTGACTTAAGATCACATCCATGATTAAAATTAACTACAGTAAAATCATTAAATAACAACTAATTTTATAGACAAATAATTAGTCATTACAATGATTAATATTGTTACCAACTTACAAAATAATAATTATTTATATATAAAGTATTTTTTATTATGAATAAAAAAATTATAATTGATTTGTGAATTAAATTTTAAATTTATTTTTAATATTAGTTACTAATGTTTTGTTTTAGTTAGTGTCTAAATTAATCTTTAATTTATTATTAGGGACTAATTTATACATAAATTTATTTATAACTATTTTAAATATCAATTTAGATTATAATTCACAAATTTTTTATGTTTTATTTATAATAGGCATTATTTTATATATCAATAATTTTTAGTTTATACATTATAAATTAGTTACTATAATTACTAATTGTTTTTTATTTTTAAAATGAATTTTTCTTTAATAATTTTCTTGTAAGATATACACTATGATAATAATTAATTTCATAATTACTGACATAATCTAATAATAACTTACTTAACAGTCACACAAAAAATGTTGACCTAGCAATAGAACTACTAAACCAAACAATTCGAAACAAAAAATATCAACTTATTCTTACATTATTCACATGCAAGGCTATCACTCAAATCATTATTGTGTATGAATTGTAACTAAAATTAAAATTAAATTCAAAAATCAAAATTCAAAAATAAAATTAAAAAAATACTATATTCCTTATTTTAACTTTTCTTATACCTAAAAAATTATAAATTTTTAGCATATTAAGAGTCTTGAATCATCATTCTACATTTTTTGAAGTAATGAATATAAAATAAATACAATTTTTATTGTTATGTTATGGCACAGAATAACAAAATTCAATGTTTTCATTATTAAAAATTTAAATGTTTTTGTATATTTTTAGTATCTTTATTAAATCATTATAAATGTTTTATAATCTTTAAACATTGAAGGGTTAAATATGTTTTTGGTCCCTCAAGTTTCAGTGAATTTTGGAATTAGTCTCTCATCAAAACTTTATACCAATTTAGTCCTTCATCTTTCAAAATGTGTGAATTTAGTCCTTTTAACCAAATTTTGTTAAGTTTATCTGATGTTTCGAGCGCATTTCATGATAGTATTTAAGTTAACATTGAAACAAAAATGTGACAAACAGTGTAAATAATTTAAATACTATCATGAAATGCGTTTGAAACGTCAGATAAACTTACCAAAATTTGGTTAAAAGGACTAAATTCACGCATTTTGAAAAATGAAGGACTAAATTGGTCAAAAGTTTTGATGAGGGACTAATTCCAAATTTCGCTGAAACTTGAAGGACCAAAAATATATTTAACCCAACATTGAATGCCTATGTATACTTAAAACACTTTAAATGCTTTTACATTCTTAAAGCATTTAAATGCTTTATTAAGTAATTAAGAACATATGCAAGATTATATAATACACTTGTAATTAGTGTGTTTTTTTTAACAATACTTTGTCTTTTTAAGTGTATCAGGGTTTTTTCACTATTTTTTTTTATTCTTAATATAATTTTAAGACATTTACCGGGTATACTTTCTTTTAGTTTTTATTTCAATACATTTCATTATATTTTCTCTTTTTGTTATTATAACTATTTTTCTCTTTTCATATTCACTAAACTAAGTAAATTAAGGGCACAATTAAAAAATACACGTTATTTTGAAATTTAAAAAAATATTTTATTAAAAAATCAACATTGAAAAATGAACAAAGGATGTATGAATACTAATTTTTTATATACACTACTTTTAAAATAGTTACTCTTTAATTTTTTTATAATTTAATGATTATAACTCATATTTGAATATTTAGAGATGAAAGAAAAATAGCTCATGTAAAATTAGTTAATTCCTCTCTCTCTTTCTCTCTAAGACCTTATGTAGTAAAATAAGAAATATAAATATTAATAATTATATTTTATTACTTAATTATACTTCTTTTACTTTACACAAATATTTTAATTGATGAGATGACTTTTTAATTTTTGAACTTTTAAGTAGTCACGTTTACCATTCTTTCTATTTCCAAGTCAAACTCCAAAAAATATATATTTATATACACACAAGAATTGAAGTAAAATATATTAAAAATTAACGTAAATATTCTTTATTTTTTAAGCGGTGGATAGAGAATAAATACTAGTTTTAATGTTATTGCACAATTTAATAAAACTTAATGTTTTTTTAAATACTACTAAAAGCATTAAATGCATTTTTGTATTTTTAATATTTTCATTAAATATTTATTTAATAATCTTTTATCAAGAGAATGTTTACAAATATAGCATCCATTTAATATTGAGTATAGTGTAGTTAATGCGAAAACAAAATTCAAAATAATACTCCTACTACTACTTTTATATATATATATATATATATATATATATATATATATATATATATATATATATATTATCTTTTTTGACATAATAAAGGTTCATAAATTGGGCTATGCTTTGCGCGCCACAAACGGGTGTCATGTTTTCGTGGAATTTATTATATTTATCTTGAACACTTTCGTATAAATGCATTATGTATATACGTGTTTAGCAATTGTCCAAGTGCTAAATACACTGTACAATGTGTTACAGAACCTCTCTTTATATTTGACAACGATGTTCTATGTTCTTGAATTGAAAGAGTTACAATAATAGCTAAATCATTATTGATCATCAACTATGCTTGATTCATTTATTTCACCAAATATATTTCGGTTTAAATGCTCACTCTTTGTACTTAGACAAAATACGCACTACTCATTTGTAGTATGTATATGGATACAAGTATACGTAAATTAATTTATATGTATATATATAGTATATACGCTTAATATGATTCAAATCATTTTGGAGAAATGGCTAGGTACAACCAATTAAAAGAAAAAAAAGAGTCTACGAAAAAAATGGAAACTTTCTTGTTCCAAAAGGACACTACCATCTGTTGGAATATATGTGATGTCATAACCTTTCAACGTATCATGGGAAAAAGAATCAAACGTAGAATCAAGGTAGTCCTCAACGCCATTACAATGGATGATGTAATGCAAATAACTCATTAACAAATTATTAAGTCACGGATCATGGTCCTTTAGGAAATAAATAAATAAAAAAAAATATGAAATCCATGTAATGCATGGCTACGTACAAATTATGATATTTAAATATTTAAATCCATGATTACCCATTGATGAAACTATATAAATTGAGTTTGGAATGATAATAACGTGCAACACAATTATAATGATTGGTTCATATTTGTACTAATTAATTAACAAGTTAAACATGGTCTTAAGTCATATTCATCACACACTTATAATTAAATCATAATACCTGCTATAATAAGATTGAAAGTAATATGACAGAAAATATACATAAATAAATTAATCACAGTTACTACACAGGAAGTTATTATACTGTCATTAATTGAATTTGTTATAGCAGAAGATACACAAAGATGTACTTTTTGGAGCTGAAACAATAATAACATAGAGTACCGTTTAACTTTATAATTTTATCCTATCCCGAACCTGTTACCATTAATTATAGTTTGTGTGTGTATGAACCATCTTTTCATTAATGCAGCATAGAGGTGTAGGATAAACCAAGTCAACAAAATTTCCCACAACATAACATGCAGATGCGTTTTCAAAGTCCAGGCTAGCATCACCTCTTTGTGTTCACACGTCAACACACTTTTTCAAAAATAAAGAAACAAACTTTACAACATCATGGTATTTCCACAACCAAAACCTTCCTCGTCTTGGTTCATGTTTTTACTGTAACACAGTTTAATAAGAGAGAAAATCAGAATTAGAAGCTGAGAAAGTGTGTGTAGTGTTACAGTGTGTGTATGGTAGAGTATATGTGAGAGAGTAAATGGAGTGTAGAGAAGCAACAGAAGGAAGTTTGGTAGCCGTCATTTGTTGCACCATCAACTCTACCGAGGGCAAAAAAAATTACTTGCTAAAGAAAAGAAAAAATGTCACTCTCTCTCTATCTTTTTCTTTCTCTCTCATTCACTAGCAATTACACCTCTTTGGCTCACCATTAAATGCAATTGCACCATCTCAATGCCCTCAGCAATAACTCATCGCTGCCACATTTTCTCCATCTGTTTCCCTCTTTCTCTCCTCCTTTTCTTTACTCCTTCAATTCCTTTGTCCTCTCCTCTTCTCACTTTCTCTCTTCAAACCAAGCTTTTTCCCATCACAACAACACTCATCAAGCTTTTCTTTACTTGCCACATATAACCAACTTTTTTTCCATAACTTCTTTCTCAAACTCTTTTTCTCTCCCATGTTTAAAAGGGTCCCTTTTTTGGCAACAAGCTTAGCCCCAAAGTAGATCTAAATACTCACTCATCTTCTTCTACCTAGCCATCGTCTCCGGCAATCACCTTCCACTGGTAAGTGCAGGAGAACTCCTCCTACATGTTGCTTTTCTAAACGGTAGGTATATCATTCCCGCAACTTCAGATCATTGTTTTAGCCACACCCAACTGTTCATGCAGTTAGCAATTTATTTATAAAAAAAAAAAATCTTACTTTTTCTTTGGTGCATTTGGCTGGCTAGGGTTGCTAGAATGCCAAAGGAACGGTAGGTTTGCCATATGTATATGTTCCTTCCCCGAGATGTTTAGTTGTTTTTTTTTTTTTTCACTTTCTGATTCTGGTTGTGTCTGGTTTTGCAGTATCAGAAAATTTGTCAACACTTTGTTTCTGTGCATTTTAATATGGCATATACACTATGCATTTAATTATTCATTTTTTTTTAATTATACATGCGAAGAAGTCACGTTTCTGTGCCTGGGTTTTTTGGCTTATTATGTTAGCATGTTTCCTTTTTGAAGTGGCCTTGTCAGAATCCAAGAAGAAGCCCAACCTGTGAAGTTTTTCGACATAAAAGGGTCTCAGAAGATCAACACAACACTGGACACCAGAGAGAGAATTGAATTCTCTAGAGTTTGAAATATGCCAGCTGGTATTATGATTCCAGCAAGAAACATGCCCTCGATGATCGGAAGAAACGGCAACGTTGGTGGCTTTGGACTATCTTCGGGGCTCTCTCTTGGCCAGGTCAGTGTGCTACCTTCACCATTTAATGTCTTTGATAATCTCTTCTTCTTCCTTTTTTTTTTTTTTCAATCTCTCGAATTTTGCCCCATTTTTGTCATAATTCGGTTCTGATTCTGATGCCAATTGAATGATGTGTTGGGTTTGCTCAAATTGACTTTATCCTTCAAAAGTGACCTTATTTTTTTCACAAGTCAAAATTGGTCTCAGTTGAAGCCAAACCAGCTCAAACTCTCTCTTCTATCCTTCTCGTTATTCGTAAAACGCGTTATTCCTTCTCACTGTGTGAAGCTACTTGCTCACTTTCCCCAAGAAAACCATCAACCTAGTCAAAATCCCCGTGTTTTCTGCACAACTCTCATACCAAATAATTTAAATTATCCCATCAATTAGTCCCTCTAGCTGGGTGTCTATACATGTGAATCAGACACAAAGCCAAAAAGAAACATAAAAAAGGTGTTCTTGTTGGTTCTATTTTATTTATGTTGTCTCTTTGTGTACTAAACTGTACTATATACCTCGTATTCTTGTATTGTTAGATTGAAAACCATAAGGCTCCGGAATCTCAAAGATCTGTAGAAATGTTCCAGCCAAACCTGATGGAAGCTGGTCAACTTCTTCCTTTGGACATGCCTCAGAACACTTCAGAGAGCGATGTCCCAAGAATTCGCGAAGATGACTTTGACAGTGCCACCAAGTCAGGAAGTGAAAACCAAGAAGGTGCTTCCGGTGAAGATCAAGACCCTCGTCCCAACAAGAAGAAACGCTACCACCGCCACACTCAGCACCAGATCCAGGAAATGGAAGCGTAAGCCACCCAAAATACACTCATTTTTTGAAATGTAACTTCATTGGGTACAGAACCAGATTCACAATCCTGTTTCAGTGTTACAAAACCATACAGTGAAAACTTAGGGCTTGAATTTATTTCATCAGGACTCAAACTTGAGACTATTGTAACAGACCCGTGACAGCTATTGAGATTAATTTGTTAATTTTTTTTTTTTTTTTTTTCAGTTTCTTTAAGGAGTGCCCGCACCCTGATGACAAGCAAAGGAAGGAGCTGAGTCGAGAGTTAGGGTTAGAGCCATTGCAGGTTAAGTTTTGGTTTCAGAACAAGCGCACTCAGATAAAGGTACACTTGATTTTTGGCTCTTGTTTCTTTTGTTTAAAAGTGAAAAGGAGGAAGCAACCCTTTAAGCGTGTGATGCTTTGTGTTGCAGACACAACATGAGCGCCATGAGAACACACAGCTCCGAACTGAAAATGATAAGCTTCGAGCTGATAATATGAGGTTCAGGGAAGCTCTCAGCAATGCCTCGTGCCCTAACTGTGGAGGACCAACAGCTATAGGGGAAATGTCATTCGACGAACATCACTTGAGGCTTGAAAATGCTCGCCTCAGAGAAGAGGTAGCACAATTTGGGAGCTTCTGCATGGTAGATGTATCAAGATAGAAAAGACTATTTATGCTGAGAGAAACCTTTTCTTTGTATAAAAAATTAACAAAGTATCACTCCATCTTACAACTGTAGAAAAATAATAAAGACAAGTTCTATCATTTACACTATTTGCTTAGCAAATCTTTAAAAATAAAAATAATTTAACCCAATGGTACTTTCATAATTATTTGTAAAAATAAGAAATAAAATAGAAAATTAATTAAATTATCCAAATTAGCTGTTGGTAAATGTTGAATTATTTTTAAACATTATTTTTCTTAATTCTTATATATGTGGGTGTTCATGTTCAGATTGATAGGATTTCTGCCATTGCTGCGAAGTATGTGGGGAAGCCTGTGGTGAGTTATCCACTTCTTTCTCCTTCTGTTCCTCCGGGACCACTTGAGCTTGGGATCGGAGGTGGTTTTGGTGGCCAGCCTGCGGGCATTGGTGGAGACATGTATGGTGGAGCTGCAGGAGATCTTCTTAGGTCAATCAGTGGACCTACTGAGGCTGATAAACCCATCATAATAGAGCTTGCTGTTGCAGCCATGGAGGAACTCATTGGAATGGCGCAAATGGGTGATCCTCTTTGGTTGACTACTCTGGATGGCACTACCACTGTTCTCAATGAGGATGAATACATCAGGTCTTTTCCTAGAGGGATTGGTCCTAAACCCGCTGGTTTCAAGTGTGAAGCTTCACGAGAAACTGCAGTTGTTATCATGAACCATGTTAGCCTCGTCGAGATTCTCATGGACGTGGTAAGTGTACAGGAAGAATAAAGAATAACAAACAAAAACATTTGATTATGTCACAACATATATATGTAACAGTATCTGTCCACTTATTTTCTCATCTGACATTGTCGTACTTAGATATTCTTCAAAAGTTTAATTTTTAGTTTCTGACATTTGTTATATATTTTGTTGTGCTCTTAAGAATCAATGGTCCACAGTTTTCTCTGGCATTGTCTCAAGAGCAATGACTTTGGAGGTGTTATCAACTGGGGTGGCGGGAAACTACAATGGTGCATTGCAAGTGGTAATGTATTTTATAGAATAGAGAGATAGTGAAACCTAGTACATTCAATTTATTTGTCAAGGATTCATATATATAACTAAAATGCACGACAAATTGTGTTATTATGCAGATGACAGCAGAATTACAAGTACCTTCACCTCTGGTGCCAACTCGAGAGAGCTATTTTGTAAGATATTGTAAGCAGCATGGTGATGGGACTTGGGCTGTAGTGGACGTATCTTTGGATAATTTGCGTCCTAGTCCCTCGGCCAGATGTAGAAGAAGGCCTTCAGGTTGCTTAATTCAAGAAATGCCCAATGGCTACTCAAAGGTTAGATATAATATAATTAATAAATCCTTATAGGGAATGAAATTCATTACATGTCTTTTCCATTAAAAAATGAAATTCATGGATCATATCATATCCTTGAGGAATTATAGGTCATATGGGTTGAGCATGTTGAGGTGGATGATAGAGGTGTTCACAATCTATACAAGCAGCTTGTTAGTTCTGGACATGCATTCGGTGCAAAACGTTGGATTGCTACCTTGGATCGACAATGTGAGAGGCTTGCTTGTGCCATGGCAACAAACATTCCCACAGTAGATGTTGGAGGTATATATATATATCATTTCACAAACATTTATTGTTTTTCTATTTTTACGTATGAATCTTCTCCTTAATGAACTTTACAAATGTTGTAATGTAATTAACTAGTGATAACAAACCAAGATGGGAGGAAGAGTATGCTGAAACTGGCTGAGAGAATGGTTATAAGTTTCTGCGCTGGAGTGAGTGCATCTACTGCACACACATGGACAACACTCTCAGGAACTGGAGCTGATGATGTAAGGGTGATGACACGTAAGAGTGTTGATGACCCAGGAAGACCTCCTGGCATTGTTCTCAGTGCTGCAACTTCTTTTTGGCTCCCGGTGTCACCAAAAAGGGTGTTTGAATTCCTCCGTGATGAGAACTCCAGAAGTGAGGTAACATGCATTACTTATGTATTCAAACCAGACAATAATTATGCACCAATGATTGTCTTCCTGTCAAAAGTTCTAGGCTGCATTATTGTCGGCTCTTAGGTTACTAGACATTGTTCTTCATTGGGTAACATTGCCTAGTTTGGTGCTTGATTCATCTCTGATATGTAGTCATAATATTTAGTTATCATACGTCAAATTTCTAAACTAAGTTATCTCATATCAATTGCTTTAAATTGCAAACATCCTTTTCAAAGTGCAGAAGACAAAGTGATCATGAAGACCATGCAACTTTTTTTGTTCATATTATTTTGTCATTTGACATTTCACAAATTAATTTTATCTGATAGCCTGTTCTAATCCCTCAGTAAATTAATTTTTTTAAGTTTTTAGACTTTTGAACATGACCTCATGGTGTCAGTCTAAATCATCTTATCTTTTTTAATTAAGAAAAAAAAATATTATTATATTAAATATTATAAATACTCTGTGCAGTTTTTTTTTATATATATATATATATATATATATATATATATATATATATATATTAAATATTATTTCTCCAAAACATTCCTATCTTATAAATATTGCTTTTGCTCAATTGTCATATGGCATGAAATGTCTTCATTTTTATTAAATTATAGAAAATAAGTTAGTAAAAATATTAATTGGAGATTTTCTAAAAATAATAAAATCAGAAGTGACATAAAATAAACAAAATGATACGAAATTCTTGAATTTTTTTTTTCAATTAGAAAAGTAATACATATATTTAAAAATAAAAAATGTCATTCAAATGATATTTAAAGGAAAATATAAATTTTAAATGTTATTTTGCACATGAAGGAACTACATAAACTTTATTAGATTTATAGCAGTTTTTCTAGTTTATTCAACTGTACACGAATCTGTACATTTTTTTATAAATATTAATGAATAGATTTGTTCTTGTTAATAAAAAAATTAAATACCAAGAGAAAATAGGTGCTGATAAATTCTTTAAACATAATCATAATAACATCTATGAATAGTTAGTATTTGGATTAATATTAATTATCTTTTCATCTCACTGATATTTGTTTATTTTATTATTCATCTAACTTTTTCATCCTTGAAAACAGTGGGATATTCTTTCAAATGGAGGAGTTGTCCAAGAAATGGCACACATTGCCAATGGACGAGACACTGGAAACTGTGTCTCTCTACTTCGCGTGAATGTAAGTTTATCATGCGTAAGAGTCACATTTACTATTCATCGATTTCATGAAACTTTTCTCTTTCATCTCTAGTCAAACAAATTGAAGATTGAAGCAACCTATGTCATATATGTTAACGATGTTGTGTTGCAGAGTGCGAATTCAAGCCAGAGTAACATGTTGATATTGCAAGAGAGTTGCGCAGACTCTACGGGTTCATTTGTGATCTATGCTCCGGTAGATATAGTGGCAATGAACGTGGTTTTGAACGGAGGAGACCCTGATTACGTGGCGCTTCTTCCTTCTGGATTTGCTATTCTCCCAGATGGGACCACTGCACATGGAGGAAGCATAGGTGACACTGGACATGGTGGATCTCTTTTGACTGTGGCCTTCCAAATCTTGGTTGATTCAGTTCCAACTGCAAAACTCTCTCTTGGATCTGTTGCCACCGTTAACAATCTCATTGCCTGCACTGTGGAGAGAATTAAGGCTGCTTTGTCTGGTGAAGTTGCTTGACCTAAGCCTAGGTAAGAACAAAACCAACACTCCTGTAAAAAACATCCATACAGTTGTGACAAATATTCCGAGGTTGTTCTAACTGCACTTTTCTGTATTTGTTAAGTTGGATGCAGTTTAGAAAAAGGATAAAGAGGTGCAGTGCATTTTGGAGAAATGGGAAGGTGTTGGAAACCTCGGCTTATAAAAAAAAAAAAAGATGAGAAGTCAAGAGCGCACCTTGCATGATCCTTTCTTAACACTGAAAAGGAGAGGATTAAGGTTCGGGAATTGACTTCCATGGAAATAGTAAATGCTATAAGAGCTTAAAAATCAATGAAGACCATATACTTTTCTGTCTGCACCTTCCAAGACTGCGTATTTATAGTTAGTCTTTTTCGTTTGATATTATTAGGTTGTAGTTCTGGGATAAGCTCTCATGTTCTTTCTTCAGTTGTTATTATTTGTGTTTCAGCTCAAGCACCAACAACACTATAGCTAGTAATTGGGAAGCTTGCACCTTTAGTGTAGTGGTTCAATTATCACTACACGTGTTTGACCCTTTCTAAGATTTTCAATTCAATGTTTCTTCCAATTTGTCAACTCATCTCCTGTGTTTTTTTTTTTCTTATCTTATTTTTATCTGTGTTGTGTTTTAATTTATTTTTAAAGAAATGTTTAAGGATCAATCTACGGAAAAACACTTCTGACTGACTCCTAGGGTTTCAATTATACAATGTTTTGTGAAACATAACATACAATGGAAAAAGCTCCTCTATTTAATAACGTATATTTTCTAAAGTTACTTATTGTTACAGTAAATATCAAGATAATTAAATAAAGGAAAGAAGATTTTGAAAAAGGCCTACAACTCCATTTAAGCGACTTTATTTTTCTTCTTTGATATGCATTTTATAAAAAATACCTTTTGCAGATAATCGACATATATAAAAAACTGATATAGAAACTCAAAAACAGACATTGGACTGAAGAAACTGTAGGATGAAGTTATTATTCGACCTATAAGAGGAACAACTGTTAAAAAGCATTCTACATATTTTTTTTTAACTAACATCAAGTTGAGGACATTGAAGTAGACCAGTTCACTGTAGAAATATTTTCTATCATACTGAATTGAAGTCAAATGTCTATTTCCTTTACCCACTTTGGCTTGCACCTTATACTAAAACATAATTAAACAATTTGTCTAAGTTACTCATTAAATCAGAAATATCTCTAATTCAAGATGAACTAGTAGTTTCATAGTTAGAGCAATTAATCAACAAATTGTAACGATATGGACAGATCATGAGATGTGTTTATTAATTTCTTATAATACAAACTTTAATTAAGTAAAAAAAAAACAGAAAAGATGCGTCAACTTACCAATATATATATATATATATATATATATATATATTATGCTTGTTGAATATCTTTTTAAATTATTTAACTACTGTTCTAAAAATACTTATGGGCTAGTCTTTTTTATATTTTTATTTGCCATGGACTTGTGTTGGGCTTCAGATCGACTTTGAAAGGGGTTTTACTTTTCCCACCTCCCATTTTAATGATACGCTTTCTTCCCCCGTTATGTTCATTTTTGTTTTCTGTGTTCTTTCTATAAACTAGTTTATGTGGAAACGTATTTCTGAATGTTGCTTTAGATTTTGGAAATATAATTGTAACCTTTCCGAACTAAAAGATAATTTTAGGTGTTGGTGGAGGTTCTATACTTTAATTTGCAGAATGTTATAAATACATATTGAAACTCTATTACGGAATGTATTTTTCTTTGAGTTGAAATTAGAGATGACAAAAATATCCGTGGATAAAATTTGCGGTGGATAGTTACTATCCGTAGGTATTTTAATACCTGTTTATAAACAGGTCGGCTACGGATATCATACTACCTGTACCCACGGGTACTCGTTACCCGCAAAAAAATTAAAATTAAAATTTAATTTATATTTTATTAAGTTAAATTTAATTAAAATTAAAATTAACAATATATTTTATTATGTCAAATTTAATTATAATTAAAATTTAATTTAATTTATAATTTAATTTTATAATTTTATATTAAATTTTTTATAAAATATATATTTTTTAAATATTTGCGGGTATCGGGTATCCACGGGTATCCGCGGGTTTTAAAAATATTCACGGATATTTTTTAAGCGGATACTCGACAGGTAAATGGATGGGTAGTGGATGAATTTTTTTTTGGCGGGTCGGGTTGTGGGTAGGCACTATCCCTGTCCGATCCGACCCGTTGTCATTCCTAGTCGAAACTATTATAAATATTCTCATAATTATCTTGATTATTTGGTTATCTTTGGTTGATTTTATCTACAATTATTTTGCTTTTATTTTTAAATTTTTGGTTAAAAATTTATTTTGTCAATTGTTTGGCAAAAAGTTATCCTATATGACACTAAAAAAACTTTAGAAAAACAATTATCGCAGACATGAAAAAAATAAACAAAATAAATTTCAATTAAAAATATTTGATTCACATAACTAAAATTAGTTCATCAATATTAATTGAAAAACATCTAATTAATACCGGTTAAGAAATAATCTTGGATTATATTAATAAATAAGATGTAAATTGTATTAACATCATCTAAAAGAAATTCTTACTTACATCAGTTAACAATATAGTCTCACTTCGTGAACGTTGATAAGAACAAAATTAAATGTCGTTGCAAGAAAATGACCCTACAAACATCTTTACAAACATTATAGAAAAAGCTTGATTAACATAAATTGAAAATAATCTTAATTTATATTAATAAAAATTGTATTTGGCATCAAATAAAAAGTACAGCTGATATTAATAAAAAAATGTTAAGAAACATAATATTTCATGTCCAACTAAAGCCAATATTAGTTGTAAAACAATGTCCAACTGGTGATGTTCAATTTATGCTAATTCAATAATGTTTCAGTTGCAGTCAAGCTAAATTAATAATAAAATTAAAAGAATACAGAAATTTAAGAAAAATATATTATGAAGAATTTTAAAATTTTATTTGTTAGGTTGATTTTTAAATTGTCCAATCTTAAATAGTTAAATTTCTAAAATTTCATTTTTTAACTTTTTATTCAAATAAACATATTTTGCGATAAAATATTTTTAATTCTTAAAATAATTTGCTTTGTAAACTTTATTTTTTTAAATACACTATAAACTTTCTGTCAAACATTGATGGTCTCTTCGATTAAAAAAAAATATATTTAATTTAACATTTTAATAGTGAAAAATTATTTCTGAGTTACGGCGAGTTTGTAATTTTCTTTGCATATGAATGCAGCAGAGACTATTTCTTAGTGAAAAATTATTACTGAGTTACGGCGAGTTTGAAGAAGAAAAGAATAGGGTTTTCTTTTTCATTGTTCTAACAGCGTTTGCCCCAAAAGTGAAGGAGAGAAGAAGAACAGAGGAAAGATGAGCAACGAATCAAGGCCGGTGCCGAGGAGAGAGAGTCCATGGGGAATCACCGGAGACAATCATCCTGAACCCAAAGCTCACCGTTGCAACGACCGTGTTGAGGATGTTATCCAGGTTTAGCTTTTTCCCCTTTTCCCTTTTCAATTTTACTTTCCCTACTCATCATGGATCTGTTCATGTGATTCGGGATCTGTGCTCACTTTATCTTGTTTTTCGTTTGTTTAATTGGAACATTCTTTCTGTTATTGTTATTATTGTTATGATCTATAGGTCCTGAATAAAGGTGGTGAATTTTGTAGGCTTGCTTTGAGGGAAACCCATTCAAGACTGTTCCGGGACCTTTCAAGCTCTTCTGGCAGTGCATGCGTTCAAAACCTGGGTCAGATTATCATCTACCTTGCAATTATATCTACTCTCTTGTTTTAAGATAATTTCATTTTATGAATTGAGCTTCGATCGAGATATTGTTGTGGGTGGATATAATTTGGGAAGCACAAATGTGACAAGGGATATGGGTATGACACAATATGGGATAGGGAAATATGATACATTATATTAGACATAACGTAGATGTAAAACTTTGTATAAAATACAGAAGAGAGAATCTGTGGTTTAGAAGTGAGGTGGAATTGTTTTAAGCATAATAAAATAGTTTAGGGAAAATACATTGACCCTTTTGTTAAGTTTTCCTAAATAATAATCATACCCCCCTAATTTTTTAAAACACTTGTTTCCCCTGAGATAGCACCAGAACATATGAATGACCATCCTCCAAATATCATAAAAAACATGCTATGAATAGAGAAATTAATGGAATGTAAAGAAAGAGCAAAGGCATTACTTGCAAATTGTAATACTAGCAGAACTCTTGAGAATCCAGGAATGCACAACATAGCTCTGCATCTGTAATGTACAGCTTCTTTTATCTTCTCTTGAATTGTGGGATGATGAGTTGTAAAAGAAGTCTTTGAGTAAGTACCTTCCGTTAATGGAGTATATGATCTTGCAGGGAGTGTGCCTACAAAGAAGAAGTGAATGCTCAATGTAAAATGATCATTAGTTGAGAAAACTTTAGGAGATATAAGTGCAGTTTTCCTTATAATTCATCATTTTGTTTCATTATTGTGATATTCTCTTCTGAAATTGTATACAAATTTTAAACATAAAAATAAAATGATTAAACACAACTAGGAATTTTTAAAGTGTCCATAAAGTGACTGGCATATATACTTGGGAGATAAGTTGCATTCTCAGTAACCATTATTTCAAAACCTATGGTTGTTTGATGTTGAATATATATTACTTCAAGAGTAGTTCTAGTAAAGTTACTAATCATTCTCATTTTCACTTTCTCTTAATCTAACAGTTACAAAAAGAGTTACTTATTAGATTCGTTAGATTAACTTGATCCCCTAGAGATTCTTGCAAGGAATTTGATCCTTTCCATGTTCCTGTATGAATTATTATATTATTAGCAACACCAGTACTTGAAACATGGGGAGGCTTTGATAGGAGAGAGTATTTCATCCCAGTTTGGGGGTGTTTCTGTTTATGTAGGTTGATGGGAAATAGGGAAAAAGGAAAATGAAGAATATAGATTGATCTTGGATACTTGATGTCATATAGATTTGAACCCTTCTAACGATGTAATTTTGTGAGAATCATAGATCTTACTGTCCCTGTCCCTGTCAAATAGAGTAGTTTCTTGAATTGAATTGCAATGTATGACATTACATCATAAAATTGGTATCAGAGTCAAGTTGACTCATCTAATTTATAGAATAACTTTAACGTAAAGGTTTCTAATGTGATGATTATTAGATTATAAATGTATTAAAGTTATGGGAATTATTTTAGAGTTATTAAAATTAATTCTCTCTCTTCTCATTTCATTAAGGATATTATGGTACTTTAATAAATGTTTCAAAAGGCTATCTAGGAGTTACATTACAGTGCTTTCGTGAACGAGAGAGATTACATTCCTATGAAAAAAAGCAAGTAACTTTACAGAAGGAAACATCCTTCTAACGATGTAATTTTGTGAGAATAATAGATCCTAAGGTCACAGGAAATAGAGTAGTTTCTTGAATTGAATTGGAATTTTCCCCATATTATAGAAACCTTAATTTTAAAATTATGATATTTTGTGGATTGCATTCTGCTGCAACTTCCGCTACTGTATTCGTGAAGGTGAATTCCAATAAGAATTGAAAGTGTTTCTCTGTTACCTAAAAGTGACACGGTCAATCATGACCATTTAACTTTAATGACATTGCTATACTTCTCTCTCTCTCTCTCTCTCTCTCTCTCTATATATATATATATATATATATATATATATATATATATATATGGTTATGAAATTTTGTATTAATTTAGAAATTAATTGTATGATAGATTTGTAATCTCCAAAAGTGATCAATCTTTATGTTTTAATTAATTCTAAAGTAGAGATGATTTTATTTCAATTAACCCATAGACTAATTATTTATAATTACATCCATTCTATGGGTAATTAAAATAAAACCATTTCTACTTTGAAATTAATTAAAGCATAAAGATTTGATCACTTTGGTGATTACAAATCTATCATACAATTAATCCCTACACTAATACAATTTTCCATAACCAAATATATATAAAAAAAGGTAGCAATGTCATTAAAAACAAATGGTCATGATTGACAGTGACCCTTTTACGTAACAGTGGACACGTTTTTTCAATTCTTATTGCAATTCACCTTCCAATTCAATTCCAATTGGAATTGCAACTCAGGAATACAGTAGCGGAATTCTAGCCATAAGGTATTGGGACATACAAATTGATCTTGGATACTGGATGTCATATATATTTGGAAGGGTGTCTCTTTGTACCTGCATGTGCTACAAATTTAGTTTCTGTTGCAAAATTGGATAATGTAGTTTAAGATTGGACACAAATGTTTTTTCTTTATTTAAAGACACCAATGTAATGTAGTTTCATACAATTCAAGAAACTACTATTTCATAATGACCTTAGGATCTATGATTCTCACAAAATCTTATCGATAGAAGAATTCAAGAACTTACTTAGATCCATTGTAAAAGATCTCTTCATGGATGTTTAATGTGCCTAGTAAGATGTTTTCAGTCAAGTTAATTTTTGTCCGTTATTCTGGAACTTAGCCTTTATCATTAACCGAAGAACTGGAATGTAACTTCTAGGTAGCATTTTTTAAATATTTATTCAAGTACCATAATACCTTTAATGAAGTGAGAAGAGAGAGAATTGATTTTAATAACTCTAAGATAATTTTCATAACTTTAGTACATTTATAATCTAATAATTATCACTTTTACACTAAAGTTATCCTATAAATTACATGAGCCAATATTATATTAAAATAATCTAACAAGAATTACATGTCATACGAATGAAAAGAAGGAGATAAGAAGAAAATGGGGTAAAATATATGATGAAAGAGATAATAAGCGTTTGAGTATGATTATCGAATAGGAAAGGGTTTGTACTTGTAAGGATTAAATCAACTACTGCTTGGGGTGGCTCTACAGTGAAGATTATTGTTATTTTCATGGCTTTCCTTTCCCCATACAAGTTTTTCTATGACCTTGTTAACCGTGTGACATTTATTTTGTGGCTATTGCAGTGAGGAACCAACAGAACCATATACTTATCTAGATTTTGATCCTCCAAAGAAAGAGGCGAATCCTGTGAAACCTGATCAGTAGTGGTTTCAAAATTTCCCTCCTTGTGGATGTTTTATGAGAAGGAAATATGTAACTAAATTGTTTTTGTTTCTTACATTAAAACAGACTTCCTATGCCTTATTACTTAAGAAATCATGGCTAGTTGCATTTTTGAATAATTTCCATGATAATCGATTGGTTTTAGTTTTCAATGTAATAGAATTTGATAGCAACATAACAAGAGATGAAAGGAGGGAAGAAAATGGGGAGGAAGAAAAACATGTGAAGAGATTGACTGATATTCATTTAACCTATACATTCAAACTAAGAAACCAAAATAAGAATGAAAAGCTAAACAAGGAATCATCCATTCATGACTGCCCCACATGCATGATAACAGGAATATGTTTCCTTTTGAAATGATTGTACGTCAATTTGTTATCTACAGCTTTGTATAGTCAACAATACTTTTTTATTTTTTAAATTTATCCAAAAACTAGCCTTTTCAATATAATCTAAATTAGTTCATTGTAAAACACTTTGTAGGGACCATATCATCCTAGAAATTTTTCTTCCAAGAGGATTATCATGAACAATTAAGTTTTTTTCTTGAATATCTTAATGCAGTAATACTTTTAAGATTTTTTTTGAGTTTAAAATTTATAGTAGTAACAGTTTTTTGAAAAAGTAGTTCAATAATGAATTAAAGTTTTAAGGACCTAGGGAGCTTCTGAAATGATTCACCAAAACTTGTTTACAATTTTTTTAATACATGTTATGAATGTGAAGTTTTGAAAATTAGAAAGGAGGTAAAATTATTTGCGAGAGTTGTTTAATATTTATAAAAATACACAATTTTAAGACACTAGATTTACATTAATCTATCATGTATTTCTTTTATTTTAATACTTTTTAAATTAAAGAGTGCTCATTAGAAATAATTTTTCTGTCCTGCTTTATTTATTTATTCTTTAATTTGCATTGTATTCTCAAACATTTAGATGTTAATTCAGTCATATTAAAAAAATACACGCAACTAGAGCTATAAATGTTTATATTTATATTCATGTGAGTTTTATTTTTTTAAATTGGTTTGTTATCATTTTTTCAATAAAATCATTAAAAAACATTTCAATTAAAAAGAAATCACTAAATGTCACCCAGCCAGGAAAAAATCAATTTCACAAATAAAAAAAAATTAAAAATATGTTTTTAAGCACAATTTAACTAAGCAAAATTTTAATAAAAAATTAAAAACATTATCAAAGACTTTGAGAATATTCATGCATGCAAACACGATATATTTAGATTAGTATTTTTTTAAAATTTACCTTTTTTTTGTATAAATTGTCCAACAAATTACACTATTTTTATAAATGAACCGAATGATAATCACACTATTGTATTAACTCGTTTTTCCAAGTCCATTTAACTCGTTCCCACGGGAAACATGTGAAATGACGACCACAATGATTTGACGAATCATTTTCAGTTTTACGACTATAAGCTATGGGCTCCACATTGTGTATCATTTATTCAGTGCGTGTAAAAACATTATAAAAAGTTTTGCAAGTGTGTGAATCTAAGAATTTTGTGATTAGTTTAACTTCATTTTTCAATAGAATAATTGAAGAAGTGGGAGCTAACTCTTGGAAAATCTCTATTCGATAGGTCAACTAAGTAAAGGACAATTTCTATTCACAAAGAAAACCTTAAACCTAGGTAATGTAAACTTGGTTGGTACGGTACAAAGATTCCCCTACAAAATATACCCATGGGAGGCATAAGATATATAATTAAACTTGAATTGGCTGCATTTGTTTTCTTCAATAGAAAACATACTTTTGTTAAAAATATAAATGCGATGAATATGTAAATTCATATTTAAATTGTTTAACTTTCTCATTTTTACCGTAGATTCATACTTCAATTCTCGACCAATAATACTACTCTTAAACCCTTCTCATTGATAAAAGTAACTTTATAAAATGATAATCGTATTGAGGATGTTCTCTGCATGAAAACCTTTTATTCATGAACAAGTTGGAGACTTAACAGTTCTGTATGAAGGTAGATTTGTCTAAATCTAGTGTATATTGGCCCGAAGTAGACCGTGATTGTTACCTATCCAAGAAGATAGAAATGAAAATATTTCAATGCTGACAAATTTGTGTCACTACTACTGTTATTATGGTATGGCCTAAACAAGAAAAGTAAAAGAAGGGCTACAAAAATATACATGGATACTTAGGCGGATGAAGAAGATTGGCCATCTAAGCTCAGACTGCGTCTTCTTTTCTTACTCTTCTGCTTAAGTATCTCTTTGATTTCTTTTTCTTTCTTATCCACAAAATAAATCAAGTCTCTGAAGCTAGTATTGCTTCCAAAAGGCCCTTTACCTTTAGGCCTGTCTGGTGAAGTTTCCTCATCATGTTGCTCAGATTCTGGGCTGAATTTTGTGTACTGACATAGCACTCTAATGAAGAATGCAGTCAAAGCAAGGAGACATGCAATGCCACATATAAGAAACAGACCCCAGAAGCTACTCAGAGATAGTTTGTTTAAATCAACATCATTTTCTTGCGTAGAACAATCCTGTTTCAAGAGCCATTTGTCATGGATTTTTTGCAGGTCACCATTCTCTGAGAGTTGAAGAATTGCAGTTGACATGTCAACAGCAAGGGGAGAGTCCCTCTGGAATGCCTATCATCATCATCAGGGTATTATCAAATAAGAGATGAATATTAGTTTTGTGTAAGGTATAAACAAAGACTTGAATACTCATAGTAAGAGTATTCTATTCTCCATATTCTTCTCACAGAAAAAATGAGTTTATTGATGAATATCTATGAATGTTTTTATTGATAGACTTTGGGGTGTCAGCATAACTGAGATGTTAAAGTTCATAGATGTTAAAGTTCATAGTGATGTCTAACATGATCTTATTTGGAATATATACAAATGTAAACCTTAGACTTGATAAGAAAGATACTTACAAATCCCCAACCACTTTTAGTGAACTCCTGCCCAACGGTTCTGAACTTGCAGTTTGTATTTGACATTAAGATTTCAATGTAAGGAAGCTCATCAACAACAGCCACAACTCCTCCATCTTTTGGTCCACGCTCAAGAGCATCAATATATGCCTCCATATTTTTCAATGTAACTATCCTTGATGGTTGTATGTTGAGTTCTTCTGTCAAATACTTGCGTGCAAATGAGCCTTCTTGAATTCCAATGGGTTGATTGCTTGAAATCAAGCTGTCAATTCCTTCAATCTGTGATGAAAGTTGCTGCACTGTGAGGATGGATGTTAAGCTAGCTGTGTAGCTTGAATTGATAATTAGCACCACAAAAAGCCATATGATTAGGACCAATCTCCCAAGACCACTCACTGTGTTCTCTCCTGCACCAACTCAAAACAGGAAAAGTAAGTCACAAAATAAGGACTGTAACAACCCAGAATTGAATGAGAATCTGTGGGCACGTACTGTGTGAGAAAAACATTGTTGAGAAACTAAACCTGCAAAAGAGGAGCTTTATCTCAGCAAATGTTAAAGTAAGCCATCTCCTAGTACTATGCATGCTATGTGAGAGTTGGAAATTCAGAAAGAGACACATTTATTCTAACTTACAAACACTCCCCTATAACCCTATTCAGTGGTTGCAGCATGTTATACAAAACCTGTGTCATATTCCAAAAGATTGAGCTAAAGGCCATGAAATGGTCAGAATATACTAACCAGAAGACTGTCATGAGTTGTTTCTTTGGTCTACCACGGAACTCCGGATTGTGCCTGTGCTCAAGAATCCATACAACGGTTCCCACAAGGATAAAAAAAGCACCAGTAACACACCACATTTGAGCAGTGAAGGGCTTGAGGAAAGACCAAGGACTTGATTTGATCTCCTTGACAGGAACAACAACAACCAGACCTGATTCTATGTAAGGTTGTGTAAAATCCAAAAACCTTGTCCTGTTGGGAACAATTGTAACATCACCAACAGCTGCATCATAGTTCTGAAGAAGTAAAAAGAAGCAAAAGGCCAAATTAACATAGCTAATTGGAGCACAAAACTGTATTCTACAATCTAGATACTACATGGAAAAACCATAGACAATTGGAAGCCATGTTATAGCCTATTAGGCTGCAAAGTATGTTTAGAACGAGTCAACAGAGAATTCAAATTCGTTTAGAACCTTACATTTAGTGCAACTTGACTAGAAATGTCATCGTAGCTAGGATTTCTATCACCAGGTCCAAATAATATGTATTCTCGCGGGACAGGATAAGGCAACAAGTTTATGGCAGCTTCAAATACATCAATGCAATAGCCTCTTACACCAGGGGGGTTCTTGTCTTTAGAAACAAACTCCAAGTAGCTTACTCGGTTAGGCACTGCAATTCTCAGTGGCTTTCCATTGTTGGGAAACACCCATCCCCTTGGTTTAGCTGCAGTTTCTCCAGGCCAAATAACACCATATAGTTGCTGGCTGCTTGTTGAAGTGTTTGGTGGCTTCTTATACAGAATTTCTGGTGCCACAACTGAGAGACCTGAGTAATTAGACCAATAACCAATTCTGCGCATTCCAGACCCACCAATGTTCAAGATATCATATGCTGGACGAATTCTATTCCTTTCATTATCAAACTGAACTAGTCCTGTCAGACCAGTGAAGTTGGTTCCCAAAATTGTCTGCAGAAAAGTAGGGCCTTCATCAAAAACATGAAGTGATTCTAAATGCAGTGTGCTTCCATTTGTGTCGCTTAACTTAGGGTCAGAGGAGAAAGATACCACACCACCTTCTTTCAAAAAAGCATCAAGAGCATGGGCTACTAGCCAAACTGTATCATATGCATACAGTGCATAGGAATTGAAGCTTGGAGTCTCCTTGTTTCTTAGTCTCTTCATTCTGGAGAGAAAATTCTTCTTTTCATTAGTATCAGGAGTGTGATGACGTAAAGCCAAAACCCCTTGTAGGAGATTCAATATCTTAGGATCAACTGGCTCTGATGAATCAAGAGCTGAAGCAAGTGAATCTGTTGCAATCCATACATAGCCACTGCCCATCATTCCTAGCTTCTGAGCAATGGAAAAAATGCTCAAACCAGTTTCAGGATTAACATGCAAAACGAAGACCCTTGACTCCATTAGGTTAACTCCATTTAACAAGTCACTGATGTCTTTTCTGGGTGCCCCAGGAGGGAATGGAGCCTTGTAAGAGATCTTGGCACGTTTTTTTGACAGAGCATCTCCAAGTACTGAAATTCCATTTCTTCCATTATCATCATCTACATAAATGGCTATTATCTCCCTCCATCTGTAGTAATCAACCAAAGCTGCAATTGCATACATCTGATAATAGTCACTTTGGGTGCTGCGAACAAAATATGGGTACTGAAGGGAAGATAGAGAAGGGTCTGTTGCCCCAAATGAAATAAGAGGGACATGGAGTTCATTGACCACATGAGAGATGACATGGGCTATTCCTGAGGACTGTGGACCAATTGCAGCAATCACTTCATCCTCCATCAACTGCAATGCTGCATAAATTATCATGAAATATCAATCAAGCTTGTTCACTCCTTTTCCACACACTTCCAGAAATTCTTCTCGGAATTATGTCCCATTATCTATGCAAATGGCGTAATGTGAACGGGAATCAAGATCTTTTTGATTCGTGTTATCTTCTTGTTCTTAGTTTCATTTGTAAACATGATTTAGCAAGATTGATAAGAACCGAAGTTAATGTGAAAGAAACTGAATGATAATCTTGAAATGAAAGATTCTCAGACATGACAAATCAAAGAGTTAAATTATTGAGCATGATCATACACAGAATGAAACCTACCACGTGAAGGTTATCGGCAAAATCAAGAAGTTTAAATTTGAAAATAAATAAACTCTTAACAAAGAAGGCCTCAAATTCAAGTTTTGACAAGTACCTTCCATTGTTCCAGCAAAGCCACTGCAATTTGTATCATGCAAAGCAGCTTCGAGTTTAATGCCAGGGAGAATGCTTGAATCAGCATTAACATCTTCGAAAGCAGCCACAAGTGCAGGTTCAGCCGATCTTCCAATTACAGAATCGAGACTGAACAGTGCTCCAACTCTCAAAACTCTTGGTGTCGAAGAAGAAGTAGAAGAGTTTGTGACAGTAGTTCTTGTCCTTCCCACCACTACCTGCGTCGGAATCCACAAGAACAAAACCAAGAGAAACAACACCCTTCCCACAAAAATTCTTCCGTGGCTTGTGACCCACATCACCTCCATCTGTGACAAAAATCCTGAAAGTTCTTCAGTTTAAAGCAGCATCAGAACTCAGCACCTGTCATGTGCCAACCATATTTCATCAGCAGCACATGATGAGGCAAGAATAAAGACCAGAATCTTTGGTCTTAAAAAGTTAAAATCAAACCATTCCTATTCCTGAAGAAAACAGAAACACCCCCAGAAGACTACTTTCAAGCACCCAACAGGAACAAGCCATATGGTACAATCAGCAATTTGGGTTATAAAATTCAGATATTCACTTACCCAGATGCAAATAAAGAATGATATTATCGTATCCAGTACTTTTATTTTATAATATTCAGAATAAGCAAATCAAGGTCAGAAACTCTAAGGTGAAAACCACCACTGAACCATATAAACAAGTTGATTTGTTGGTGAAGACAACACCCACATGCCTTGTTTATTGAGAATATCAAGAAAGAAAACAAAAAAAAAAAAAACATTATTTTATAATATAATATAATATGATGCAAGAGAAACCACAAGAGCAAGACAATGGAGATGAGAGTATCTAAGATTACCTCAACACCAAACTTAATGTGTAAAAGCTTCCCATGTTGCAACAGTTTTGAGGAGTTGTTATATATGATCGAAAGCATGTGATTGAAGACTGAAACTTCACACTTCGCCAGTAAAAAGAAGGAAGCTATTGTGTTTCACACTGAAAGCAAAGAATCACAGTGCTTTCGAGTCTGGAGAATCAATCGTTGTCTTCTCTCAGAGTTAATTTCAACAAGTGTGTTACAAAATCTTTGTCTTCTCGTGTGACTGAGCTATAAGCATGATATTTCGTGAATCACATTTTTTTATCATGAAAAAGTGTCGCGATAAGTTCATTGTGGTGGTGACGGCATCTCTAGAAAGAATAACCATATCAACATCTCCATTATATTATATTATATGTTGTATATTATATATTATATATATGCTGCTAATATTTTTAGGAGCACATGTTTTAAACAAGGGTACACATTGTCGAGTGTGAACCAACAACACAGTCAAGAATAAAACAGAGGAAAAAATTATCCTGAGAAACTAACAATAAAGATAATATTTTTTAAAGAAAAAATGTATGATAATGAATTTTGAGTAAATAAAAAGTATCATGTTCATTTTTTTAATTAAAAAATTACAGTAATAAAAAGTTTTTGAGTGTAATTATTGTTATATAAATCTTACATTAATGATAATTTAAAAATACACATTGTATTAGTAGTAAAAAATGTGGAATGTAGTTTAAAAAATTTATGCAAACTGATGTTGAACGTAAAAATTGTTGGGCTGAAAATTTATTATCCAACAAATGTAGAAATTTAGAAATTACTGCTTTCGGCGTCATCAGCAAATGTGAACTCATCATAAATGAAAAGGTTGAAATTCTTTGGATCTCCAACTACTTCTTTCTTGGGTCCATTAATTTCTGATAACTTTTATAAATACATATCATGATTTAAAAATACTAAAATAAGAAACAATTGTTTGTATCATTATCTTTTAGTAAAACTATTTAATTTAGCGACGTTCTCAAGATTTTAATTAACTTCAAGAACCATAAAAGCGTATAATTATCTAACATGGAATGGATTGTATAAAATTTAATCTCGATACATTAAAAACATAATGCACATTTAAAGTTAATGGATTGGAAAACTATACTTTAAAAAAAAAAAAACTACGAAAAAAATCAATATATATATATATATATATATACTTTTTTTTTCTTTTCATTGTGGCCACGATATCTTCATTAATATTTGACCAAATAACATTATTGTATGTAAAATAAAATATCGAATTTAGTCAATGTTTTGTTCTAGTGAACGATATAAAACCCTTTTAAACAACCAATCTATGGTAATGGCGTTTACATAGCAAAATTCTCCACTAAACTTTGGCCGATTTAACAAGTATTTGATACATATTCACTTTAGATATATAATCATTTTTAAAAGCTTAGACATGGAAATTATATTGTGTTGAACATAAATATATTACTCTAATGTGTTACACTTTAATAATTTTTTTATTAACTTTAAAAAATGTTTTTTATTTTTGGAATTGATTCCTAAATGAATTAGCTTTGTACATACTAGTTGGCCACCGATCCCAATGGTTGTATAGATGTGTTAAAGTTGATGAATAATTAAGTTTATATTTAATTAACTCGTTTCAATCTTAAAAAAAAATTAATCAAAATCTTCTTCAGGAAGCTTTTAAAAACAATAATTTCTTTAAAAGTGATTATTGTAAAAAAAAATGCACTAATGACAGTTACTCCTGCTAATACGTTTCTAATCTGGGGCATCTTTTTCTTTTTTATTTGCTTGTTGATTAGAAGACATTTATTAATAATATCTCTGCTTTTTTTAAGTAAAGTTGATTTGTGTATTCGCTAAGGGCATAAAAGTTGGGTTACAAGCTCATAAATATATCTTCAAGCTTTTGGTGAAAGAAAGCTGAAAATGACGAGGGCACGTTCCAATTCAATTATTGATTTGAATAGTTATGGTGTACATAATACTCTTCTAAATTAAATTAAGATTATTTGTAAAGGATACACTATAGCATATTTATTTCTTAAAAGGGAAAAGTGTAATTGATAAAAGATTAAAGAAGATAATAATATAACTTAAACATCTATTGGAGGAAAAAATTGCTTTAATAAGTAATAACTATAATAGGTTATAATAAACCCAGGTACAGCTTTCAGCAACCAAATATAGCTTATATGATTAATTAGAGGAATTAATTTCCAATCTATAATTTGTATTTGTTGAATGAAGTAAGTGCTTTGCAAGTATGTATGTCATGATGGTGACCTTGAAGGATTGGAATATGATTGAAGTTCTTTTGACTATTAAGACTCAATCACATTTTGTTGACATATAATGTGTTTTTATTGGTAGAGTCATGAGCAATTAGGTAATAAAAATTTGAATTAGTATAAGGTAATATGAAATTAGTGGGAGAGACATCATTATTTGGCAAATTGGAAAAAGATGAACAAAGTTGTCTTGTCAACAAAAGAAAGACACTATTAAAATATTGAAGTCTGGTGGGGACTTAAGCTGTTAACTTTGCAAGATAAGTACATAATTTTCACAGCTTTAGTTGTTGCCCCAAGATTCCCAAACAGTCATGCTTGATGCTAAGTTTGACTGTTTGGAAGTCCTTCATTCATCTATTTTAAAAATTAAACATAACTAACAACTGAATTATGAAAATCATTAAAAGACATGTCTAGATCAATCTAACAATGAAGATGCATTTCCTTTTAAAAGTTTAAGATGAGTTAAAAGAATTTACAATTTTTTTATCTTAAGATTTTGATTTGAAAGTGATATTTTGATTTCTTATTTAAACTTGTTTTCTCCATGAAAAATCTCACATTTTTTCAGTAAAATGTGAGGAAATTGATTTTTTCAATACTACAGTAAACAAGAAATTAATACATGCTAGATGTACATGTTCTTGAGTTTTTAACAGTTTGTACCTTGGAAACTTTGAAGAATAAATCATTACACTTTGATTCATCGAATTACTAACTAGTAATGGAATAGCACCTGCAAAACCTAGTCATGGGAAGCAAGTAAATGGTGTAACTCGGATGTATAGATTATTAGCACTCAAATTGCACAACATGCTGCAATGGACATGAGTACACTCGCTTAAAGAGAGATTGTGTGACCAGAACAAAAACCTAGTACTGCAAATAATATACAGGACCATCATTATTTGTCACTATACAAAGACTACATTTCCATCAGGTATCATATAAACATCTTAAGTAAAACAACCTGAATGACAGTACATTGCTGAAACCTACAAATCTGTGCCCTTTTGCAACAGAACTACAATGAACTCAGTTGGGGTTGTGATGATTGTCAGATGGAGTGAACATTTTCTTGATGGCCTCTTCCTTCTCATCAATGAAGTTAAAGAAGTTAATAACAACCTGGGAGCAATGGCTGCCTGATGGTTGTTGTTCTGAGGACGAAGAAGCAATATCCTTTTGCTTTTTCTTGAAGCGAGCGTATTGCCGAATCATTCGCAGCAGAAACACAACAAGTGCAGCAAGAGAGACAACACCACATGAGAGATAGAGGCCCCAAAAGCTAACCAAGTGAAGCTGCTCAGGCTTGGAGTTGCTTGTCCTTTCTTCAGGACAACCCATTTTACAGAACCACCTCTCATGTATCCTATGAAGATCCCCATTCTCAGAAAGTTTCAAAATTGCTGTAGACATGTCAAAGGCAAAAGGAGATTCTCTTTGAAAAGCCTGATGGGGTGTTACAAAATGTCAGGAAATGTGAAATATACCATAGAACATAACTACACAACAGATCATTTTTATGATGTCCACTCTCCAAACCCAAGTGACCAAAAATGTAATTAAGGACTGCATATAGCACTTCTCATGTATGATATGTTAGGAATTCAAGGTGAGTTGAAGTCCTACATCAGGTAAAGTTTAGGAAGATGACTAGTATATAAATTAAAGGAATCATAAGCCCATTGTCTTAAGATGTTAGGCTCAAAGTGATATCCTGGTCTCATATAAACTAGTTCACGACTCATTAGTACCATATCTCCCCAATGTCTCCCCTTAGAAACCTCACATGATAGACCACCACATGCCATATCCAGCAATCCCTTGAATCATAGAAATACCACAAAGATAACCCTTTGTTTCAAAATCAGTTCTAAGAATTTAGAAAATCATATATTGCACAAAACTCTTCTTGTTAGATGTTTTTTCCCATTAAAAAAGTACTTCTATTTTAGTCTGGTTTAAAGATACAAGTTGCTATTACAATCTATATTATCATTATCATGACGAATCCGGAGCATTTAATTTTAATCATATATACTATAATATGTTACTTTGATATTCTAGTTAGATGAACTTACAAATCCCCAACTGTTTCTTGCGAATGGCTGTCCAATGATACCAAAATCAGTTTCTTTTGACAGAAATAACTCAACATACGGAAGCTCATCTACAATAGCTGCAACACCTCCAGCAGAAGGTCCCTTCTGCAGTGCTAAAGCATATTCCTCAGGGGAGCCTAGTGGAACAAGCCTTGATTTTGAAATATAAAGATTATCTGCCATATAGCTGTAAGCAAATGACCCCACTTGGTACCCTATAGGCCAGCTACTTGCAATCAAGCTCTCAATTCCTGTGATGGGCGATGAAAGCTGCTCAACCGTAAGAATTGAAGTCAAGCTTGCTGTATAGCTAGCCGTGATCACCATCAATAGAAAAAGCCACACTATCATCACCATTTTAGAAAGAGAGCTTACGGTATCTTCCTCTGATTTCATGACAAAGTGAAAGATTATCAGAAAGCATAATAAAGATGCCACAAATATCATTCTTCACAATACAATGATGAACACCACCAAAAAAGTTCATAACCAGTTCGGTTTTTTCTTTGTTATATATATAAAAAACACTTGGGAAACGAGAGGGAATGGATATTAGCTGACATATTATTTGGTTGACAAGTTGAACTCGTGGATTAATTATATGATGACCTTGAGAAAGAAAAAGAAAACAAAGGAACTATTAGACTTTGGAGTAAGATGTTTCCTTACGATTTTTCTTAAACAGGGTTGAGAGGCTGAACCTGAAAAACAACAAAATGACAACATGGAGTTAGAATCTAAAACAAAAGATGAACATTGGGGCACCTATTGCTGCATCAAATTCAATAAACTGGCTGTAGAAGGTAACCATATGACGCTGCAAAGGCTTACATTATCATTGTTATAATTTGCTTCTTAGGAGGACCACGAAAGTCATTATTGACTCGGTGCTCAAGAATCCATATAACAATTCCAACCACCAAAAATGAGGCAGCAGTAGCACACCACATATCTGCTGTAAATGGTTTGAGGAACACCCAAGCACTTGATCCTGCTTTGTTGATAGGAGCCACTATGACAAGGCTAGATGATGCAAAAGGCTGAGAAAAATCCACAATCCTAGTACGGTTTGTCACAATTGCAATGTCTCCAACAACAGCATCATATACCTAAACAATTTTCAAAGATTACATGGTTAAAAAAAAAACCAAGACAACACTGAACAGAAACCAATGCTGCTGATTACAATTTTTTCAATTTTTGTTCCCTTCTTTTCTCACTGCTATTCTACCCAAAAAACAAAAATATAAAAGAAGAAGAAAATGAAAGGAAAGGTGAAAAATTTTACAAACTTTGGAGCAAGAAAAAACATAATACTATTTCATCCATCAGAATTTTACGTATAGCATAGCTGTTTTTTTTTAGTAAAAACACTGAAGGTCAACTCAAAAACAATAGTAACTAATTTTGAGTAGATACATATGAATTAACCAATGTGAAGAATGTTTCTTTTTTCATCATCCGTATCACTTACATTATCAGCAACCATTTTCACAAGTTCATCGTAATTGGGATTTGCTTTACCATTGCCGAAAGGCTTGAATACAAAGGGAACTTCATATGGAATAAATTCTAGGGCTTTCATGAACACATCGATGCAATACCCCTGAATATCATGACTATTTGGCACTTCAGTTACAAATTCAACAAAACTTGCTCTTTTCGGCACTCCAATTCTCAGTGGCTTGGTATTATCAGCAATCACCCAGCCACGTGGTCGATCTGTCTTTCCACCAGGCCAAGTAATGTTGTCAAGCTTCTGATCTTTGGAAAACCTGCTGTGTGCCCTTTTTTTAAGAGTTTCAGGTGGTACAACTGAAAATCCAGAATAATTAGACCAAAACCCAACCCTAGTAATTCCCAACTGATTGATATTGATAATATCATAACCACGACTCACAATATTTCTGTCAGAATTAAACAGAACTTGACCACTCACACCAGTAAAATTTGACTGTAATAATATCTTGACCAGATCAGATCCACCAGTGAAGATTTTGAGTTTGTCAAGCTGAACGCCAATTCCTTCTGTTTGAGATAGCTTATAGTTATCATGAGGCATGAAGGTTAAATTATTTACTTTGATGAATTTATCAATTGAAAGTGCAATTGCCCAAACCGTGTCATAAGCAGAAAATCCATAGGAGTTCAAACTAGTATTTGTCAATCCATCTTTTTGCCTTTTCATCCACCGAGAAATGAAATCTCTCTTTTTTTGGGAATCCAAAATGTGTTGCCGAAGACCAACAACCCCTTGGAGAACACTGAAAGAGGTTTGATTCACTAGGGATAATGAATCTAGTGTAGCTGAGAGCCAATCCGTGACAAGCCAGACGTAATCCTTGGACATCATTTGAAGTTTATGGGCAATAGAAAAAATTCTCAAGCTTGGATCAGGGTTGACATGAACAACATACACACGAGGACCAATCAATTTAGATTGATTGAGTAAGTTGGTGATTTCAACCGGATCAAACTTAATACTCAAAGGCAGTTTATAAGAAATTTTCAATCTCCTTTTTTCAAGTTCATCATTCAAAGCAGATACTCCATTTCTTCCATAATCATCATCTAAGAATACAACAATGACCTCTTTCCATCCATTAAAGTCAATTAGATCAGCCATTGCAGTCATTTGTGCCAAGTCACTTTGCGTAGATCGAATAAAGAAAGGAAACTGGAGTGAGGACAAGGTTGGATCGGTGGCAGCATATGAAACAAGAGGAACTTGGAGAGCATCAGCAATTTGAGAAACCGTGTGAGCTACAGCGGATGACTGGGGACCAATTATGGCTGCAACTCCTATCTCAAGTAACTGAAAAGCTGTACAAAGAGAATAGATAATGAAGATAATGCAAATTAAGGTAACCCCATGTTTAAATTTGGACATTTTAATCCAATGGACAAAGTTTATGCATGGCCTTGACCAAGTCCTACAGTAGACCAAACCTAAGAATGCACCCAAGTAAGTCTTTACTAAGCACAATACTCAAGCCTAGTTTCTCACCATAGAATAGCTCACACCACGGGCCAATCACTGCAACTGGTTTATCCTACTACACAATTATCATAGGCCAAGACCAAAGAGATGATTATAGTGTTTCCTCAAGTGAGAAAGGCACCGGACCCGCCCAAAAGGTGGGAACAGTTAGAGGACATACTCCATAGATATGTGCAATCCTCTCCTTGGAACTGTATAACCTTGGAATATGATAAGCTGTTGCTAAAAATCTAAACATGGTGTAATCATCATAGAAAAAGATGCTGTATCATAGTATAAAAAAGGCATATTACCAAGCATGATTAATATTCATTAAACAACATAAAAAAGTTGATGCTGGCTGAGAATTAAGACGTAAGAGATAAGCAACAATAGGAACTAAAGGAATTCAAGCTTAAACCTAGAAACAGCTAAAGGGGGGATTTCTATAGTTTACTACTCCAGCAACAGTAACAGCAACAAGAAGAAGAAGAAGAAAATTGATGAGGTTCAGGGTTGGCACCTCCAATTGATCCCAGAAAAGCATTGCACATGGCATCCTTCATTATCAACTTGAGTTCGGTTCCGTTAAGAACTGTGGGATTCTTATTGACATCAGAAATGGCCATTTCCATAGCTTCCTTCGCAACTCTACCTATGACCGAATCGAAAGCAAAAACCGCGCCAATGTTCACACTGGCAGGCGTTGTGCTGTGAGCAACACCACATATCCAAATCCATGTCACAAGGTGCAAAACCATGAATTTCTTCATGCTTGAATCGGAATTTCAAGTGACCACAATTTTTTTTTTTCACCGTAAAGACCCGAACTTGCAGACACCCAGCATCCGAAAGCGCAAAAACATGGTTGAAATCGAAGAAAGTTTACACTTTGATCGGTGCCCAGATGAGTGTAGCTGGAAAAGCAGAAGGACAACCATGCCCTGTAGCTTAAGAGTTGGTGTTGTGAAGTTATAAGCATTCAATTCAACCCATTCACTGGTATATAAAAGAGATGTTATTCCATTTTATTCCATTTTTCCAAGAGATTGAAAAATGATGCGTGGACCCAGAGAAAGAGAGAGAGACAGATGTATATAATATACCACATATATCACACTAAAAATAAGATTAATGTTATTTAGACATTAAATATAGAGAAATGTCGATATAAGACTTTATTATTGTATAAAATATTTTTAACTAATTATAGAAATTACGACTAATAATCTTTTCTCATCTTCACAAAAGATAAAACGGCTTGTTTTATTAATTTATAGTATTTAGTGACCAAGTTTTTTTAAAAAAAAAACATTTTAATAAAAATAGTTACGAAAAAAAGTTTCTCCATAAAGAAATAAATGTAGTGTTTTTCAAATTTATCAAAAGAATAATATAAATAGTAGCGTAGATATTAACATGTTTTAAATAGTCTATTTGAAAATGCTGTATTGCTAACATTTTTAAAATTTACAGAAAAACATAAAAATATATGAAGAATAGAAAGAAATAGAAGTAAACAAAATAAAATAAAAATTATTATAAAAATGTATTGAATATATAATATTATTTAATGAAAATAATGGTAGTTGACAATGAGGATGAACTCTGTGTGTGTGTGAAAGTGAGGCACCTCCCAAGGATGTGTTTCAACACGGCATGGTTGTCGAGAATGTAAATTCCGTCAAAGCGAGGTCAATTTTTTTTGTATTTATTATGCAAAAAGTTGCTTTTATTTCTCACTCTTTTACATCTGATACTAAAGAAAACATGATTGAAAAGGACTTTAACACGAATGTATAAGTTGTCTTGGTTCTTCTCTTTTGAACGAGAAAAAAATAGAGATTTTCTTAAAATATCAACCAAAATTATTAACAAAATTAACCAATAAATATTGCACGTTAATAACTTAATTAAAAAGAATATAAATTCAAAACTTAAATTAGGAATGATAAAAAGATTTGTTTTCGTGAGTATTCTTTGAACACATATCTATTTTGAAGAATAATCTTTATATTAAGTGGATCGTATATGAGTATGAACAATAATGAATAATTTCACTTTTTTCAATTGAGTATAGAGACTAGAATGAAAAATATATGTATGTTTATCCCGTTCTTGTCATCATATACGTCCTGATACCTATCCTTATCTTCATTTTATTCTTATTTAAATTACTAAAATATTCGTACTTTATTAGATAACCTAAGACACTTTTATATATATATATATATATATATATATATATATATATATATATATATATATATATATATATATATATATATATATTCAATGATCATACTAGGTGCTACTTTAGTTTTAAGCTTCATACACGTACTTTTGATTATTTTCTAATTTTAATTATTTCAATTTTAAATGAAATTGATTTTAAATGTATTTTGATGTTAACTTGTTGTCATGTAAGGTATATATAAGTATACCTCTATATACAAACCAAATAAATTTTTTGACTGTTTGACTTGTTTTATATCCATAAATTTAGTCACTTGTGATAAGTACTTTCTACACATTTTATTATTTTTATTTATTATGTACTTTTTTCACATGAGAATGTTTAACTCTCCCAATTTCAAGGTTCAGTAGTGTAAACCTTTCATTTACTAGTAATACAATGAAAATTTATCTTTTTTATTCTTTTTTATCCACAATTGTTCGGAAAACATATCATCAATGAAGAACATTATCGTATTTACCCCAAGAATTATCATACTAATATAGAAATAAAATTAACACAAGGATACACAAGAATATACATGGAAACTCCAAAACCAGAAAAAAAAAATTATGATTGTTGTTTGATGACAACCAAAGAATAATACTATGTAAAAATTTATAAAACACATAAACCACTCTCGCATGCCTTTAACTCTAAGTACACTCACACTCTCCAAAGTATTAATTTAACCAAAATCTCACAACACTTGGCTACAAGAATATAAGAAAAGTCAAATACAAACTTAAAGTGTTTTTGACTAGGACAAACACCATGTACTTAAAGTCCATTATATAGTTACCAAAACCCACTCCCTAATTTATCCTAGATAATGTGGGATTTTCCAAGACATATTACAATCATCAACCCAACAATTTCCACCCTGGTTAAAATAAACACATCTCCATTGCCTATACTAGCAATCATACTCCACCATAGAGTATATTCACTTAGAATTAAACCATCCCAAGAATTTACATGCACCTTGCATCAATGCTAACCAATGTTTGTGAATAATCACTGATGAGTCATTATTTTCCCTTATTTCATTGTCTTTTGTGCTCATCTTGATGGTTGTTTAGTGCTTAATTGTCTTTTATTAGTGCATTTTCATCAATTGGGCTTCATTGGGCCATTATTCCGAATTTTGAATAATTTGGCATTAATTGTCCTAATTTTCATTTCTAATTACTTTTAGGTATTTTGTGAAACAATTTTGGAGCTTGGACACTAATCTTAAGATGAAGAGATAGTTGCCACATCCTAGTCACGTCTGTCCATGTCATTTCCACGTTATTTAAGTGAATGGGCCAGCATTTTGGCCCATAGTGGTACTTTTGTAATTTTGTTGACCAGAATGACATTTTTGTAAATATGTGGATCTGTGGTGAGGTGGTCACCAAATATAGGTCTCAATTTTCATGTGGCAACCACCTTCTTCTTCCTCATACTTCATTTTCACTTTTTTAGCTTTGGATGGTGATCCATGGAGGTGTCTTCCTCATTTTTGCATTTTAGCACTCTTTATTGATGTTTTTATACATTATTAACAACACCCATTGTTGGGTTTGTGATTTTTTCACATTTAGATGGTTGGCTATTTTGATTTCTGATTTGTAAGCACTTGGAACAACACTTATGTATGGGGTTTTACGTTTTTTATAATACAACAACCATTTTTGTTCCATTGAAGCTTTAAAAATCTTGTTTTTCTCTTTAATTTACGTTTCTTATGTGGAAGATTAGACTAAGTTGTAACCACAAAGCATACTAAGAATATCATAACCAAACCATAGCTTTTATACGACTTGTAGGGAAAAACGCATCATCAATGAATAACAATATTGTTTTACCCTCAATAACCACCCTACTAACAATGAAATAAGATTAACATAGGGATACACAAGAATATACACAAAAACTCCAAAACCAAAAAAACAAACCATGATTATTATTTAATGACAACCAGAGAATAAAACTATATGAAAATTTGTACAACACTTAGACCACTCTTCCATGCCATTTGATCCTAAGTACACCCACATTCTCCAAAGCAAAAATTTTACTCAAACCTCACAACACTCTACTACAAGATTATAAGAAAAGTCAAATATAAGCTTAAAGTGTTTTTTATTGGGGCAAAAAACACCATAGATTTAGAGTTCATTATATAGTCCTAATATCCACTCCCTAGCTTATCCTAGGTGACGTGGAACTTTCCAATACATATTATTTTCATCCGTCCAATATTAATTTTGTTTCTCCCTCGAACAATTTTTATTATCTCTCAACGATTTGACTAGTTGTATATCTCCAATGATGTATCAAATTGTTTCTATGACACACATTTGATATTTTTTTAATATTTTTATTGGTTAATTTTTATTTATAATATATTTTATGAAATTTGATAATATCATATTTTATTTATAATATATTTTATAAAATTTAATTAATTAATATTGAAACAGTAAAATTGTAGTTATACATATGAGTACGAATGAGAATGAAACAAAAAAGTATATACCTATTATATATTATATATAAATGGGATAAAAATAAGTACAAATTTTAATTTCAAGAATTTGGTGAGACAATCAAATGGCTAGTCATACCATCATAAATTAAAAGTGAAGAATTTATCTCTAATTTTTCAAAATAATGTATCTGGGTGTAATAAAAGAGGAGGTACGAAATTTTCCACAATTGATTTTGGTAGGAACTTTTGAGGAATTTGGCTCTTGGGTAACTTGATTGTCACCTTTTCATTTTCATCATTAAAGCTTCTAATATGACACATGATCTGCTATAAGATAACGCATGATCTATAATTTTGCTCTCTCACCGAAAAAATATTAGATGGTGCAAAATTGGTATCCACTATATATATGACACATTCAAAATTTTCCAAAAGAACAACTAAATTGTATATTTCTGTCTCATGAGTTTGTTTGTTGTAATGGTGAGCAAGTTTTCAGACCATTTTCGAATTATTATTGGATATAGCAAGTTTGTCAAGAATTATTTCCATGATTTCTCACTTTTTTGCTCACTAGGTTATGAGACCCTTTAACTGTTATTAAGACTCTGTTGCTGAAATGGTAGAGGAAAAAGAGAAAATGAAAACAGATCACATGTACATATATCCCCTGTAATGTGATCCCTAAATTATTGAAATTAAATATTGATTGAAGTAGAGCTTAACTAATAACAGAAAAAAAAAATCTAACACAAAAAGGTAGAAAATATCTCTAACAAAAATGTCAGAACACACAGAAAAGGAAGTGCTAGAATAATAATAATAATAATAATAATAAACAAGTCATCCTTCTTCAGTCTAGTACTGCTGCCTCCTTCTTGTCCTCCCATACGCTCAACCTCTTGGCTGCTTCCTCCACCTACAATCAACAAAATTCACATCAAAAAATTATCCCTTTTCTGCATTCTTTTAAGCATCAAAACCTGTCTACATATTCTCTTTTACCTCTTTATTCCAGTCCGTTCTAAATGTAACCCACAATAGAATCACTGTTTGCATGGCTGTGCCACCAAGCATTCCCAACCATATTCCCTGCCACGTAAAAAAACAAAGAAAGTGTATTTATTTCTATCGAATACAACTTTTCAAATGAAAAGACCAAAAGTATTTACCTTGGCACCGTAATGGAAAACAAAGCCTAGAACAGCACCCACCGGTAACCCAACTCCATAATAACAACCCACGTTTACATAAGCCACGAAAGCTTGCCAACCACATCCAACCGCCACCCCTTCATTCATACACCATAGGTTAAAATTCATGCAACAATAAACCAAGAATTAATATGATTATGAAGTAATTAATATTAATTACCAGATAAGACGGGCTGAACGCCGTTGAGGAGAATAGCAAGAGCAAGCAGAGGGCAGAGATCTGAAACTGCAGCAGCAACCTCTTCACCGCCGGTGAAGGCATAGCTAATGACATCCCTGAGTGCAAGAATCACCACTGCTATAATAGCTGATATTATGAAAGAAATCGCCGTCACCACCACCACCGAAAACGACGCCGATTTTGGATTTCCTGCTCCCAGTTCGTTACCCACCCTCACGCTGCATTCATCAATCATCATTAAATCTCTTTTATAACTTTCTACTCTTTATAATAATTATTTTTTTTAATCATTTAATATATTTTTTAATTTTAATTTAATATAACTTTTCGGTTGTGTTTGATGATTCTCCGCCTTGTGGTTTGGAAAACTGTCATGCACACTTTTTGGAAATTTTGTAAGAAATAAAGAGACAGAATCTAACCTTGCGGCGGCTTGGAATCCAGCAGAGATCATGAAAAACCAGCCAGAAATGGTAGTACTGCAATAACAAATGTAACAAGAGTAAAGTGCTTGTTTGATGGGGTTAATTTTGAAAAAAATATAATAATTTCCCTAAACTAAATAATAGTAAACACACAATTTAAATAAAATTTAAAATCAATCTCCAGTATTGAAATATATTTTTATTCGAAGAAAAATATTAATAAAAAGTAAATAAAATAAAGGTATTATGAAAAATTGAACGGCATTCCTGTAAAGATTTTAATTTTAGACTGTAACGGACCTGTATCCAATTTAGCAATATATTCAGAGTAGTCTAAATAAATTCTTAAAACACTTTGTGTATAAAAATAGACTATTAAAAATATTCTACTACTTTAATTGTTTTCAGAAAAGTATTCTTAATTATTGATGGTCCTTTTCGGTTTAAAAACAATGGTAAGAGAATACATTAATATTGTGGGATTTTTATAGTCTTTTTTATTAATGGGAAAATAAAGTGAGATATTGATGCATGTTATTTATTAGAGGTGAAAAATAATCAATCAATATAATACACCTTATAGATTACTTAAACCCGTTTCTATTTTTTATATTATATTTAGTTTAAATATATTTTTAATCTCTAAAAATATATTATGTTATTACATTTTTTTTCTAAATTTAAAATTCACTATTTCAATGAACAAAGTTTCTTTTAATCATTTGTCCAATCGTTTAAATGTTTCAAAATATTTTAAATAAATAATATATAACTGAATTTTACGTTTAAAAGTTGTTAAAATAATTATAAATAAATAAATATTTATTTGAGATTTGGATTTTGTTTGGATGGGAAGAGAATGAAAAAGGAAATTAGAAGTGAAAGAGAGTGGAATGTTCGGTTGTTTGAAAGGAAGAAAAGAGAAAAAGAATCAAAAGAAAATTTATGAATGATTTGATTTATGTGAGAATTTTTTTATATTAATATATAAAAAATAGTTAGTAGAAGAAAATTTTAAAAATAATTTGATATTAAAAATATAAATCAGACTTAAAATAACTTTTTAAATTCAAGAGAAATTTACCAAATTTAGATAAATAAAAAATTTATATTTATAACAAAATAACTAATTAAAAATTTAATTTACAAAATATTAAAATTAAAATTAATCAATTTAATTTTATTTATCATTTAATATTTTGTATTTTAGTCATATGTTTTATCATAATATAAAACATAATTATTAATAACATATTAAATTAATTTTTTTATTTTATTATATTTATTTAAATTATTTGTTTTTATAACATAAAATGTATATTAATATAATATTAAGTTATTTTATTATATTTATTATTTTAATATTTTTATTTTATTACAATATAAAATGTATATAATAAAAATATCAATATTATCTATATTTTATATAGCTAAAACGCATTTTTTTAACATAAATTTTATTTATTATTATTATTATTATATGTATAATCGATTATACGCACTTTATTAGCAAATCAAGGTATATTATAAGAAAAATATTAAAAATATTTGTATCATATATGCGTAGTGTTTATTAATAATGATTTTTTAATTTTACTTCAAATGTATTCGTCGGTTAGTGTGTAGAAACAAACACAAGTTTATGTTAAAAATATAGAATTGAATAGACTATAATATTAATAATTTTGTAATTATAACTCATGCAAACAAAATGTTAACAACTATTCTAATGATATATGAAACACATGAAATATAGTTTTCGTTTTAAATTATAAATATTAAAGATTAATTTTAAATTTAAATAAGACAAGTTAACTTACTCATTTAGAAGAGAATATTTATATATGATCATAAACCCCAACTGTCGGGCACATGGAAACATAGGGAACATGGCGTACCGGAAGGGGACAACATAACTGACTTTTGTTTTGGTACATCCTTTTGGCATTTTATAAATTTTTACATCACCTCATCATATTCACTTTTTTATCTTTGATCTTTCCTTTTCTTTATCAAACTTATTTTTTTCAAATAACTATATTGTCTTTATCTTTTATCTCTTTTTTTTTCTTTACCATTACTAAACTTCATTCTTTCAAATAATTATATTATCTTAAAGTAAATATCGAGTAGTTATATTGAAGATCAGAAGAACATTTCTCGTCTTAAAGATGGACAAAATAAGATGGTTGGTGATACTAAAATGGGTTAAAACTTACCTTAAGTTATAATATTGTTATATGTTTATACTTTTAGATTTTTCTAGAATATTTTTTAATTTTAAAATAACAAGCTAATGGATCCATCCGCTTCGTCCTAATCCTAACATGTCAGTTTTAACAAGTTAGGGGTAATAAATCAAGATGCACTATAAATTAAAAATTTTATTACTTTCTATTACAGCACAGTTACTTCAACTTGAATGGAAGGTTTTTATATAACATTGTATTTTATAAATATTTTATTTCTAATTCTTCTTGGAAGAAGTATTACTTTTAAGATAAAAAATGTGATCTACAATTTTACTTGCTCACAGTTTTACATGGAATAATTCTATAAGATTAATGTTTTAAAATTACAAATTTTACATGATTCTTCCAATGATATCAGATAGATTTGGATAATCTTATTACCTGATCCAAGTAAAAATATTTGAAGTTGGATTAGGTCAAGCTTTTAGACTTCTTTTACTGACATCAACTAGTTGAGTAATTTTAATAATAGATTTTGAAATTTTTTTAATAAAAGTTTGTAATTTTAAGATATTTTAAAATTTACATTTAATTAATAAAATGAAATAAATATTTACTATTTAATAGTTTTAATTAGATTATAATGAATTTCACAACACAAAAATCAATTTAATATATTCAGGTTTAAATTAAGTGATTATCTCAGGGGACGAATACTTGACTGGGACCTTGACTGGGACGGGACTGGGGATTGCAGTGGGCACAAGAATCCTGGAAAGGAATCATTAAACTCGGGAAAGGACAAAGAAAGGGTGAAAGGTAAACAAACAAGGGTTTTTGTTTTTTTTCTTTTAACAGTCAATTTTACAGATATTTTAGTTATTTAAAAAGACGTAAAATGTGTAAAAATTAACCAAGTGTCAGAACAATAATAGGGTATAATAAATATGAAAGGCACAAGAAAAGGACGTAATAAAGAAGAGTCATAGAAGGTGACAAAAAAGAATTAAAAACTTACCAGATCGAAAGAGAATCAAGGGCCAATTGAGGGTGAGGGAGCAGGCCTGCGAGCAGCACCAGGATTTGATAATACCACGTTTCCAAACAGAGCATAACAGCGGAAGCAGCAGACAGCTTGAAGAAGGAGGGTAACCCGGAAAATGCCTGCCACGTGAACCCCTGCCACGTCTGCTTGCACCTCGGGCTCTTCACGATGTACACGAACTGAGCAATCACGATGATCCACCAAGAGAGACTCAGCGTCAGTGACGCGCCTAAGAGACCCATCCCAATCTTGTACACCGCCAACCAGCTCAGCAGCAGATGGACCAACAACGCCACACCTGAGATGATTGCGCTTGGCGCCACTATGCTCTGCGCCTGCATAAACTTCTGGATGGGGAAGTTCACCGCGTACGCGAAGATCTGAGGAATCAAACCGTAGACGAAAAGCGCCGCCGCCGCCGCGATTTCCGCCGATTCGCCGAGAAAAAGTAAAATTGGCTCACTGAACACGTATATGACCGCCATGACGATGCCGGCCAATGAAAGGAGCACCGTTGAGCGCTGCATGTATACGCCTAGCATCCCGAACTTCTGTGCACCGTATGCTTGTCCGCATAGCGTCTCAACTGCACTCCCCATGCCTAACTGCAATTAGTTTCATGTTAGTTTCTACAATCATTTTTAATTAATATTATGCATTTGGATTGCAGTTAAAAAAAAAACAAGTTTCTTCTGTTTGAACTAAAAATGTTAAGAAACGTTTAACGAGACTTTGAATAATATGTGAACAGGCATTTAGATCTAAACGGGAAAACAAATACATTATATATCAAGTTTTCATAGATAAAATTGTAAAAGTATAAATCATGTTTTCAGCAAAATTAATTAAAAATTTTGAAACATAAAAGTTAAAGAGCTTTTTAATAAATAAAGTAAGATAAAATATTATTTTATTTTGGTTTAATTAATTTTTTTGTCTCTCTTTTAATTTAAGTGTTAAATTGTTATTTCAACACTGATTTATTTTATTTATATAATTAACATAATCATAATATAATTTTGATAAAAATTATTTCAAAAAATTTAATAAAAAAAATTAAATTACATCATTTTTTAAAAATTGAAACAAAATTAAAAATTTATAAAACTAAAAGATCAATTTAACATCTTAAAAAAAACAAAAAAATTAATTAAACCTTTTATTTTATATAAAATAGATATAATTTAGGTTTAATAATTAGTAATTTATTTTATCACTCATTTTTCTTTTTAATATTTTTAAATAGTGTGAATTTGGTATGTCTTTAAAAGATATCATAATGAAAATTGAGAAGTTATCATTATTGGGAAGGCATCACGTGTCAATAATAGCACGGCTTCCGTGTCTATCAGGAGTTTATGGCTCTCAATTTTTTTATAAAAAAAAAACTAATACATAAATAATTTTATTTTATGTACTTGGTCTCCTAGATTTGTATATATTTATAATAAAATAAAATTAACATTCGCAAAAATATTTGACAAAGATCTATTACTATATGTCAAAACTTCACAAAAATAAATAAAAAATATTCAGAACTTTTATACATAACACTTTTAAACTGAGTTAATATAATTTAACAATTGATTTATTTGAAAAATATTAAAACTCAATCTAATTAAAAGATATATAAAGATAAAAGTAAATATAAAAAATTACTACTTAAATATATTAAAATATAATTATAAATGGATTACATATATTTTTAATTTTTCAAGTTATATAAAATTAGAATTTGTCTTAAATTTTAATATAATTTAATCTTCAAATTTAAATAAATTTAACTTTTCCAATCCCAATAAATTATGTTTAAATAACGTTTTAAGTTAATGTTTAAATAATTTACACATTTAAATTTAAATACTAACTTAAAATATTATTTACCACTTCAAAAGTTAATAAAATTAAATTAAAAAACTACGTTCATTTAATTTTTAAATTTACAACCAAAATATATAAAAAAATTTAGAATGAAACCACCAAATTTAAATACTAAAATGTCAAATCTAAAAAACTTTTTAATTGAATGAAAATTGTTAAAATTAATAAATATATTCTAAAATGCATGTAGGTTGAATTTAATGAAGTGAGTGCATATACCATGAGACCATAAGCTAAGAGCTGGATGCCGGTGTTGCCGAGGGAAGCGGCGGCGAGTTCAAGATTACCGAGGTGACCGGAGAATATTTGCGTGGACATTGACATGACGTAATTGATGACGTAGACAAAGATGGCAGGGGCGGCGAGGACGTAGAGGAGCTTGACCTCCACCCACAAAGCGGCCCCGACACGGCGGAGGAAGGGGAGGGTGTCATCGGTGAGAATTCTCTCAAGTTTCCCATCGGACACGTGCTTGGAATTTGAGCGAGGAGTTTCTTCCCCTGCAGAAAACCCTGACAAGAGCGGTTCCGTCCCCGCTGAACCCATCGATCTAAATAGAAATAAGTAACTATTAAAGTGAGAGGAACTGCAGAGCTTTTCTCTCCGGTGCTCTTTTCTAGGTCCTCTGCTATATATGTTTATACAAAGGGTTCAGTGGTGGTAATAATTTTACACTGTTGCGTGCTCTTACCCTTCACACTGCACACTCGCAATGCCAACTCACTCCAATCACCATGTCTGTCAGTATATTATTATATTATTCTATCACAAAAGTTATGCTGCAAAAAACAAAACTGTAAACTAAATGTGTTTGTTTAAAAAAATTAAAAAATAAAATAATTAATTGAAAATAGATGATAAACAATTTCTAAAATTTCTCTATGCCTAAAATTTTTTGATAAGAAAATATTTTTAAAATTTTATTGATAAAAATATATATTTTTAAAATTTGTTTTCTCACTTATCATCTTGCATTATTTTAATCTCCCCCATCCCTCCTCTGCTCTCGTTCACACAGTATCTACCATTCAATTTCGAATTTTTTTGTTGAACTACCAGTTTTGGTGGTCAATAAATAATAAATATATTTTCTACTTTTTATGGTATTAAATATATATTAAATACAAAAAAAGAAAAAAACATTCTAATTGGTATTAAATGTATGTACAACACAAAGGCATGAAATAATGAAAATAAGGGGAAAATAAAAATAGCGTGTTAGCACTTTGTTCCTAAACACGCTGCTATTAACCGGAAGTTACCGTATGTTTTCTTCTTTTATGATAGAAGATAGTCTAAGTTTACGTTTAATTAGTATCTAAATGTAATTTTGGTATCTATTTTTATAAATATGCAAATTGAGTCTTAATTTTTAAAAAATGTCTTAATTAGAGTTTTTTAAGAAAAAAATTATTAGATATTTAAAATAACTTACAAGATTAAGTATTGGTATTTATATAAAAATTTAGTAGTAAAAATCATAAATAAAGTTAATGACGTTAATAATTTTTTTTCTAAAATAACCTAATTGAAACACTTTTCTTAAAAGTTGAGACTAGATTGACACTTAATTAAAAACAAGCAATAAACTGACACATCTGAACAAAAGTGAATATCATCTAACTAATTAAACATAAGTTTATGACAGATGAACACAGTGTAAAAAAAGATATAATACTCCTATGAATATAAAAAAGAAATGTGAAAAATTTATATATATATATATATATATATATATATATTTAAAATATTATTAGAAAAATATATATAATGTTACAATAATTTTAATGTAACAAAACACATGACTAGTTAATTATATTATGAAATTACTTTTGTTAAAAGGAATATACAAAAATAATTTGTAATGATAAAAGAAGGTCATTGTATAATATATATAGTGATCTGAAAACCAAATTAAAAAATAAAAGCTTAAGAAAGTAAAATATAAAAAAAGAGTATTAAAAGTGAAAAAAAAAAGTGTTATGAAACAAGTGACGTGTTACAAAAACATTTTATAAAGATTACATAGGTTCTTATCAAGTCAAAATAAAAATAAGTAGTACAAGTGTTTGATTAAAAGTAATTTTAGGATAAATGATATCTTGAACAATTAATTTATTAAAACATGTAGAAATGAGATGGAAGCGCGTCTAAAAGAAGTTGTAGTTTATTTATAAACATCATTATGTGTTACATAAATGAATTAATATGTCTATTAATAAGTAAAAATTTAATTTAATTTTACAAAATTGATTTTATAAGATAAGATTTGTATTCACTCATATTTAAACTTTAATTCATAGTATTCATACCGTAAAATTCATACGTGATGATCTCTTTCTTTCTTTTTTCTCTTTTTTTTTTCTTTCACACTTCCGTAGTCTTCTCATCACTTTTTCCTCTCTCAAATTTGACCTCCAATTTCTCATATTTTTTTAAATTAAATTGTATTATGGTGAAATTGATGAGCTAAAGAACATTTAGGACCAATCAATTCTATATTTCGGATAAGTTCAATTTTTACCTCTTTTTCATTTTGTTTTGTCCTTTAAATATGGGTTTCTTTGGTTGTATGTTGTTTTTCTATTTTATAGATAGATCTTTATTTTTTGGTGGTCATGAAATTGTGTTCTAATAATTGATGGTAGAAATGCTATTGTATTTAGTTTTTCTACCTTATAGATGAATCTATATTTTTAGATGATCTACCTCATAGATGAATCTCTATCTGTTTGTGTAGATAGACTAACTAGATCAAGTTGCACAAATATTCACAAGCCATTAAAGTTTGAAAAGTTTCAAAGACTAAAAACAAAAATTGGTATGTAAAAGAAATTTTAAATTAAATTAAAGGAGAGAAATATTATTGTAATTTGAAATAAAGAATTGTCTAGAATGACTTTTGAGGTTTCCTAAGTAAAGTCTAAAAGATATAGACACTCTTAATTAGTGAAGTATAGGGATGACAAAAATATTCATATCCGTGATTATCATTCGTGAATAAAATACATTATGAATAGTTGATATTCCTAAGTAGCGAATATTTTAATACCTATTTGTACACAAATAAAATACAGATATTATACTATTTGTGTCCACGTGTATATGTTACCAATAAAAAATTAAAATTTAACTTATATTTTATTAAGTTAAAAATAATCAAAATTAAAATTTAATTTGTATTTTGTTAGGTTAAATTTAATTAAAATTAAAATTTAACTTACATTATATTTTTATATTTTTTTTTAATTTTTATAAAATTTGTAAGTATTTACGAATACCATCAAGTCTTTTATTTAAATAGATATATGATAAATAACAAATTTTTATTACAGGTCAAGTAACAGATAAATACCTGTATTCAACTTGTTATCATCTCTAACAAAGAAGAGGTAAAAAAATCCATAGTAAAATTTTAACAAGAGAAACTCCTAAAAAATAATTTAAGTATCTCCATTTAACACTTAAAAAAAAGCCATTACGTTTGACATATTTGAAGTAAGAAACCCAATATATTTGACATATTTTAAGCAAGGGAAATTGAGTTGTTGAAACTACTTCTAGGGTCTTCCGCTAACAATAAATGTGCATGTGGACACATTAATGTTATGGAGATATAGCAATTGGTCTGAAAATTTGTTGAGTACTGCACACACTACGACACATTGCTCCGATTTATACACAAGTCCCCACCTCTGAAACGACAGAAAAATTATAAACAATATGAGCCAAGAAAAATAGAGCTACAAACATGTGGCCAAGTGTACCACAACAACAAGGATGTGTCGTTGCAAGTGGCTTCAAATCTCAATATACAATGAAACGACATTTATTATGAGATATTGAAGTTTCATCTAGCTCACACCCCCATATTCTGACGTAAAAAATGTGCATATGTTTTTTTTAGCTTGATAGAATGGGAAAGCTTTCTCTGCTTTGGGATTAGGAGACTCCAATTTTGATGTGATAATATATATTATTCTTTACTGTTAGAAACCAGTTAGTCAAATTCACTAAATTTTTATTTTAACTTATATAACAAATGATTTAGAAGTAGAACTTACTAAATTTAGCACATCAATACAATTCTTATTGAATTATCAAAAGGAAAAAGCGAAACTTTCACTGTTAAAAAAAATTGCTTGATTCAAAATTTATTAAATGGTGATGATTATAGAAACAAATTATTTATTTTTAAAAAATATAAAAATATTTTTTATTAATTTTTAATTGATTATATGACATGAATGATATTTTTTTTATGTATCATATATTTGATAAATTTATAAAGATATTATTTTTATATATTATTAGATAGCAATCATTTTTCATTATCATTACCAAAAAAATATATATTCAAAAATCTCACGTTGCACGGATAGAAAAACTAGTATAACTAGTAACAAGAATGCTAACTAATATTTAAGAATATTATTTAAGTTATAATTAACGAATATTAAATTTTGTAAAAAATTATAGATTATTATAATATTAAATGAATTATGATTTTAATAATTATTAATGCATTTTTATTTTATTTAGATAATAAAAAAATAATTATATTTTAATGTTGTTAAAAATTAAAATATAATTAAATATAAAAAATTTAAATTAATAAAAAATAAAATATTGTTTTTTAATTAATTATTTTTTATTTAAAAAATAAATAGTATTTTATTTTCTGGTTATTTAAGTTTTTCATGTTTAATTATATTTTTTATTTTTAATAACATTAAAATATAATTTTTTTATTATTTTTTTATGAAATAAAATTTTAATTATGTATAATATTTATAATTATTATTATCTTTTAAATAAAATAAAAATACATTCATAAATTTTAAAATCATAGTTTATTTAATATTATAATTATTTATCAACTTTTACAAAATTCAATACTCATTGATTACACCTTAAATAGTAATTTAGACACAGCTTAACATAACCCTAAAACTTATGTCAGTTTTTTAATTTAATTTATTGTCATTTCAATCACTAAATTACTTAGATGTCATTTGTTGTGTTTCTTATTCTGTCATTAAAATTAGTGATTAAATGACCTATGTAAACAACAATTTTCGGCTTATGATGGTTTAGGTCTGGTCTTTCCGTAGGTCCCAGGCCAACCCATTAGAGGATCCCAATACCCCTTCACTTGCCTCATTTTTTCAGAAACTTTCTCTCTTCCCTCCCACATAGTGCTGAAGGAGCTCTGCTAGGGCACATTTGGATTTCCCTCAACGAGAATCGAACCACCTCCAAGTAAGTAGAAATCAAAACTCCACTTCGTTTAAAGTTCCTTCCACCTCCTAAGCTTGAGTTCGTATTGGTCCTAATCGCAAACCCTCTTATTCTTGTCTGCTATGTTTCCAGCTTCTTAAGAGCTGCTCATGGTCTTGGGATTCTTCCTACTACGTGCTTTCGTTCCCCTAAGCTCAACTTTACTCAAGGTAAGGGAAGCTAGGTCTTTTCGTGTTTTTAAAGTATGTGGTCTGTTTTTGCTCTGTTTTATGCTTGAAATGAATTAAAAGTGCTTGTGCTTGTATATGAATGAATTGTATGGATGTGCTTGGTTGTCTTTGGTGTTGCATGTGTGGAGCAGTGATGAGAGCTGATATTCTCGCCCAAGCGAGCTCGTCTCGTCTAGGCGAAAATAGTAAAAGCTCGCCCTGGTTTTGCTCGAGCTTCTCGCTCAAGTGACCAACTCTGGTTTTGAGCGACGCATCGTCTCGCTCAGGCGAGAACGGCTCGCCTAAGCGAGTCCTCGAGGAAACCAGTGGTACCCTCTGTTTGAGTCCTTGTTTAAGCGAGTGATTTTTATTTTAGGCAAAGAGCGATCTCGCCCAGGCGAGAAGGGCCCGCTCAGGCGAGAACTCGCAGAGTGGCCACTGTACCACTGTTTCAAGTCTCGCTCAAGCGAGAATGCCTAGCTTAGGCGAGACAGTTGTTGTCGCCTGGGCGAAGGTTTTTAGCCTGAGCGAGAGCAGTGAGGATTTTTGCATTTTATTTTCCCTGTTTCTGTTATGGCTGGATATTCTTATGAACATGCATGAGTTATTTGAATTGTATGAACTGAAAGTAGCATGATTGGATTAATTTATGGCATGGAATTGTTGAATGATGGTATTCTGGCATGAGAATTGGATGTACGAGATAAAAGTGGTGGTGTGTAGTGTATATAATTAAGGTAAGGTAAGGATTCAAGTAAGGATTGCATCCCGAAACTCTAAAGGATCAGTTAGTCTCACGTAGAACAAACTGATCCAAGTGGTGAGAGTAGCGGAAGGCCCTAGTCTTTGGCAGGATAATGGCCTTAGATGCTTCAAGGCTAACCTTGTGTGTGGTAGGGCAAAACAGTAGAGGCCACCACAAGTGCAAGCGTCCAGTGAATCCGATCTTATTATATTTATCCGAATAATTGAGTCATAGTGTCTTGCTTGTTTGCTATAACATTACTTGTGCCTATCGTGTTGCATGTTTGGGATTGTTTTGAGCTATTGCCTGTTGTAATATGTTAAAGTTATTTGTACACTAGCTTATCCTTTCAATTGTGTTTGTTTCTTGTATTGTTTTCTCTTTCGCGATGATCACCTTGTTGGTGGGAGCAAATGGAGGAATGTTGAATGTAGACTTGACGGTGGCAGCGATGCAGTTTATATGACCTGTTGTATGTGGCTCTTAGGAGCAGTTTTAAGGCTCTAATGCCTTTGTAACCCCTTGCTATATGAGCAACTTCTTTTGCTTTAATCTTTAGATTCATGTCTAGCTCAGGGCATTATGTTTGGTATGCTACCTTCGTGGATGACTATAATAGTAGATTCTGTTATGTGTATTGTTCATCTGATTGCTCTCTATTATTATAACTTTGTGATGTTTTAATTTAATAGATTTAATCTATTTAAATGGGATGTCACAACCTACGTCTTTTAGTGATTAGCATATACAGTTATACAACTTCCATTAACATCAATTAAACTAGTATAGTATTGAGTTTATACTAACATGAATGTTTATATTTATTTAAAATTTATTAAAATTTAATTCAAAACAAAAAGCTACATGATAAAGTTAAGAAGACTCCTATCGGAATAAAATACTCACCCATGAAGTTGATTTCAGACAAGAGAGATGATACTTTTTTGTCTTGTTTCGTGTTGAAACTTATGTGCTTCAATATTTTATTTCAGATGGAAGATACACTACGGTAACCATTCAAATAAATCTTAAAATACTTTAATCTTAACAGGTTTTACACTAGTATTTAATTAACTTTTGTTATCAGTTTATTTCCAATAATGGATTAATTTAATTACTAAAATAATTTATAAATTTATCACTTTAAATAAAACGTTAAAGATTTTTTTTTTCTGTATTATTATATAAAGAAATGGTATACACATTTTCTTCAATTTTTTCAAAAAATTTTTTTTTTTTTAAATTTAATCATCTTTCTGATTTGATCATTTTTTAAAATTTATTAATTTCCTAAAATTAAATTAATTTTTATAATAAAAATTATCTATTAAATAAAAAAATATTTATAATAAAATGGAAAAAATTATTTATTTATTTTTATAATTATAATAATAATAATAATAATAATAATAATAATAATAAATTTACTATTATTTTCTATCTTATAAAAGAGAAGTAAAGATACATACACTTTTTTATTAATATTTACTAAAATGTATAAAAATGATTCATCTTCTGTGTTAATACCTCATAATTCAAATTTTACTCCTTACAATATAATTATTTGTTAAACTTTTAAAAGTTAATAATTATTTTTATCTATTTTTTTTTCTTATTCATCAATAGTTATTTTTTAAGTTTTTTTATTCATTTATTTTATTTTTAATAAATATAAATAATAAATATAAATTAATTTTGTATATTAACTAAAAATATTATAATATTATTATATACTAATATAATATCATGAATGTGTTTATGTTAGTATTACACAACGAGAATACATTATATTATATATGTTATATGTTAAGAGGTAATTATTATACCGTATACTTTAGCAAGGATGAATTTACCTTTATGTAGTCAAAGGACATATGAGCTCCTAAACTTTCTCATATTTTTTTTTATGTAGTATTGCATAGCATACAAGACTTAAAAACCACTAAAAAAAATGAAGACCATTATATGTTATATATTTTCGTCGTACTAATGGCTATGAATTTTCTGTTTTTGGTGGTTAATAAATGGTCATGATAAATGTGGCAACAAAGGATTGCTTGAAAAGGACTCTGATTGCGTCTAAACTAAATTCATTAAAGATAATAATAATTACTGGTATTTTGAAACTGGGTGTTCAAATCATAAGACAAAAAAAATATAGTCCAATAAAAGGTGAAATTTGTTGATAATAACCTATTTAGGCTAAAGGATTGGGCACAAATTTGATTGGAGGAAAAGATGGAAAATAAGCATTCATAATAAATGTTTTTTATTACCACAAATGAAAACCAACTTTAAGCTTTGGATAATTAATGGAGAAAGGCCATGGCATGAATATGAATCAGAATGGGATGAAAGTTTACTATTGCAAGAGAAAACTAATTTTGAAGGTTCATTTGAATATGCCAAAACAATTTCAGGGAAAAGTTATATCTACTATTGCTTATATTTTGAACAAAAATCAAACTAAGAACCTACATTATATGACTTAAGTGGAAACATGTGGAAGAAAACATGGAGTAAGTTATTTTAGAGTGTATCTAATGAAAGAAGAAAAAGGTTGGATGACAAGGGAACACTAATGGTGTTCTAGAAAGGAGTTAGTGGTAGGATTATCTTTATGAGAGGTTGATTACATTAGTTACAGCCTTAATGAGAACATGTCAAGTCTTATGGCTTGAGAACTTGGTATGAAAAATAAAAATTGGAAGATAAGAGCCAATGAAAATACTAATAAACAACAATTTTCCTATAAGCTTAGCTAGACATGTTATTGCTGATGGAAGGATGAAACAAGATTTTACTTCCTATGAAATCATGTTAGCAAAGAAGAATTGGTGTTAAAATATTGTAGTACCAATTAACAACTGGTTCATATTTTATCAAAGTCAACGCAGATGATGTGAAGTTGATTAGAGAGATAATAGAAAGTATTGCAAACAATTCAATTAGTGTTGTATTATATGATAGTTAGTAGGTGTTCACTACGTACTTGTAATAAATACTTTGTAATACTTCTATAAATAGTAATGATCTATTCTATTGTATGTGAAATATCAAATTTTATATTAACTATATATGTCTTTTTTGTCGTCTTCTTTTTTCTCGATTCTTGGAAGACTATTTGGTACTTTCCAATAAATTTCAAACTTTTAAACTTGAAATACTCTCTTTTACAATATTTAAATAAGTATATTTCAAGATTGGTTTAATAACTTTACACACTTAAATCTCAAGTGGCGTGGCTTAAAACGTAAAAGTAAAAACTGAGACATCAATTATTGATCTTTAAAAACAAGAAAAATAGATATTAGATGTAATGTTGAAAGTCTTGACATGAACAAAATCTTTCACCGTTAACCACTTCTATCAAACGACTATCAGTATATTTGATATGTTAGTTGTATTTATAAGTACAAATGAACCCGTTTTTTCTTTTAATTCATCACCATACATAATTATTTAATTTTTTTCTCAGATTTATTTTCAAAATGTTTCTTTTTTCTTTCAGTTAAATGAGTTTAATTAATACGGTTGTAAAACTAGATTTACTATTGCACATGATTCTTAAGTTGGGAATCTATACTTTTATGACCTCATATTCACATCTGATTTAGTATTGACTATGATGAAATTATTTTGGAAGTGGTTGATTTTTTTAAATATAATAAATATTTTTACTAATTACCTTTTATCTATTTCATTATCAATTTTCTGTACTTATTACAAATAAATATCATGTATTTTATTATTGATTTTCTGTAATTTTACAAATAAGTCTATAATTGTTTCAAATAGAAAACATACAATTGCCTTGCCTATTTTAAACGTTGTGGTTAACATCACATTGTATCTTTTACAGCAGTAATTGGTGGATTATTTTAAGGAACATGTTATTGGTGGTTTCGGACAACGACAAAAACTATAAGCCAAGGAGAACGGAAACGTGTCATAAAAAGTCAGACATAATGCTATATCCACCCTGTAAACATAATGTTATATCATATAAATTCTTTATCATCCATTTACAAGAAAATTTTAGAGTGAAAGTAAATTATTTTCTTATTATGTGGGCTGAAAAGCTCTGCACCTCCCATTCAGTTTCAACTTCTATGTAGACATTAAAAGGAAATTAAGTGAAGTATTTAAATTAAAAGAATATTCACTGCCATCGGCAAGGATCACGTCAGCTTATACAAAAATACAATCGTCCCCATTGTTCAATGGGCACAGAACGCAGACATGAGAAATCTAGAATCAATGCACTCGATGTTTTACAGGCCTAATATAAACACCTTGAAGTGTCAAAAAATTGCCTTTCCTATTTATTTAATTTACTTTATCTCATTTTATTACCACTCGAAAGGTGAACACGCAGTGGCAACAGCATTTAAAATTTCCATCAACGATGACTTCACTGCTTAATGAGGTTCCTGATCACATACGGAAGTATGCCACCATTGTTAAAGTAAGCAAGTTCCACCTGAAAATACAAGGGTGTGTTACACAATAATCTAAGGACAAGTTTTTGGAACGCCGAAATATGGCGCTCAATAATAGACCACAATTTACATTAAATTGCATCAATGGACAAACATGAATAAGGGACATGTTTAAATTACCTCAGTGTCGAAACGAGCTGTGCAGGTGAAAGATTTTCCAGTATCCGTTGTTACGGTGACATCTTGGCCAGGCCTTATCTCGCTGATTTTACTCGGGAGATCAATTGTATAACGCTCGTGACCGGTCAATCCTAATGTGTCAGCGTCCTCACCAGATTTAAAGCAAAGAGGAATAATACCCATTCCTACCAAATTACTACGATGAATTCTCTCAAAACTTTTAGCTATCACAGCTTTGACACCCTGTCAGAAATAAGTACACGTTATCATGCTAGCCATGAATAAGTCTCGAGATATGTTCTGAAAACCACCAAATGACAGGCTATATATGACTTACCAATAGCATGGGACCCTTAGCGGCCCAATCTCTGGAACTCCCACTACCATACTCGGCTCCAGCCAGAACAATGGTGTCCTTCCCTTCAGCCTTGTATCTCTGGCGTAAAAGAAAAATCGTGGGGATTAGAATATCAAAAGAGCAAAAATCAGACTGTTTATCTCATTGTCCTAGCACAAAGGTATCCCCACTAGTTCTACTATGGGTGGAAAAATAATCTTTTACTTTTCATATTAAGGTGACTGGTGGATTTTGATCCTTTATCAAGTCTATACTTGGTTTAGAAGTTTTCTGGTTTAAAATCCATTAGAATAACTAAAAGGTAAAAATTGTCTGGTAGTTTTCATTTTTTTAAACTCCAGAGATAACCTTAGTGCTGGTTGGGGGTAGCGGATAGTAAGGAGGGAGAGAAAGGAGTAGAGAAGAAAGAGGAGTTGGTTTTTTCCAAAAAGCTCCTTGATTCAGTTCCTTTTTCCTTTTCTTCAGTAAATGTTAAACTTTTTATTTTTAAAAATCTTTCCAGAAAATGCATTGTTGTTCTCCAAGGGGAGGATCCAAAATTGGGAGATTTAGTTGCAATAACAAGCCTTGCAGTCATTGCAACCAGTCGTGAATTAGTGATTACCTATTTTAATTATTTAATAAGCAAGACCGAAAAATTGATGTACATAACATGCATTATAAAAAAAAAAATCAACGTTTTTCCTCATCAGCAAATGGCTGTTAGTTTAAATTTTGGAAAATGATTTAGGAAAGAAAAGGTCAATAAATATCATACGAAATAAAAAGTCAGCCACTTGAAAAGCAAGAAACAGCATATTATACTTCTTTAGTACATAATTTACCTGCGCGGCATCAAACACATAAAGCTTCTCCCCGGTGGGAATGTGAACTGTCTTGGGGCCAACCTCCCCATTCAAGAGCTTGTTAACAAGACGAATGTTTGCAAAAGTTCCCCTCGCCATCACTTCATCATTGCCACGGCGACTTCCATATGAATTGAAGTCTTTTTGTTCCACCCCTCGCTCCAGAAGGTATTTTGCAGCTGGACTGTCCTTGTTAATGTTTCCAGCAGGAGAAATGTGATCAGTTGTTATGCTGTCACCAAAATTCAGCAGACAGTAGGCATCTTTCACACCATGAGCACCGGGTGGATCCATGGTCATACCCTTGAAGTATGGAGGTTCATGAATGTATGTTGACTTCGGGTCCCATGAGTACAGGGTCTCGGCGGGAACTTGCAGTTGGTTCCACATAGTGTTACCTTTGGTAATAGCTTCATATGTGCTTCGGAACATGTCAGGCAACACACTGGATTGAACAGCCTATGAATCAAGTAACCAAAGTTAATTACACAGTAAAATTTGTAAATTTTACATAATGAGGAATTTAAACATCATTTACATCTGCAATTTCTTGAGTGGATGGCCAAATATCCCTCAAGTAAATATTCTTTCCATCCTTCCCTGTTCCTATTGGCTCCTTTTCAAAGTCAATGTCAACCTGGAAATTCAACCAAAAGGTAAATGATATGTTAATAGTGTACACACTCTAACGGCAAGTTTAGTTTCAGAAAATGTTCGAGTTGTTCTCTACTTTCACTTTTGATTACAACAATGTCATTATTTCAACTTTGTTTCTTATTTATAAATGTCAGCATAAAAAACAACAAAACAAGAATTGTTCACCGTTTCATTTGCAAATGTTTGAAAACAAAAAACATGGCCTTCTTGTGGTCAATCGTGGAACAAAAAATGGAAATAGAAAACACCCTCTCAACGTAATAGGTCCTATATTCCATCAACCTTTTAACGGACTAGTTAATAAAAAAGAATCCAACGTACTAAAACAAATTTCAAGATAAAGCTAATATAGTTGGCAGAACACGGGGACATATTAGTCGGAGACATTAGCACGCAATGTCAGAAGAAAAAATAAAAATAGCCTAAGCCCATAGCAAATTGTAAGTCAAGATCCCAAGTTCTGGATATAAAAATTCTAAAAATTTGATAGATAATTGAAAATAACACATATAGCACTGCATTTGAATTCAGTGTAAGTCTACTATATTAGAAATAGCAACCAGAACATGTACAAATATATATATATATATATATATATATATGAAGAGTATCGACCAGACAACATCAACGTCTGAGGTCAGCCTCCAGACCAGCACTTTTAACATATCAGTTTTGTTTTTTCCAACAAAGTACTTGACAATCACAATCTAACCATTCTTCATAACAAGATATGAAAATCAGACTATATGAACGAAGCAATAATAAAAACCCTTTCATATACACAACAAAAATATGGATCAGGGAAACATACTGTGCCAGCAAGAGCATAAGCAACAACTAGAGGTGGTGAAGCAAGGTAATTAGCTCTGGTCAAGGGATGCACACGGCCCTCAAAATTACGGTTCCCAGACAACACAGCAGAAGCCACTATGTCTGCCCAAGACAATTATAAGAATTTAATCAGTTCAGTAAATGTTAAGCAGAATCCGATTAGTAGTTTATCTAAAAAGTTATAAGCATGACAATTGCAAGAATGGCAGAATTTAGCTTCAAGTACAGAAACGATATTTGATATCTCACCATTTTCAGAGATAGCAGAAGCTACTGACGGGTCCAGTTCCCCAGAATTGCCAATACATGTGGTACAGCCAAATCCAACAATATTGAAACCCTGTTCATTTAGATACTTTTGCAGCCCACTGACCAAAAAATATAAAACAAGTTCAATACATTTCTCAAGAATTGAGCAGACTGAGCAGGGAAGTACATTTATAATACAAATTAAAAAATTGATATTCCACTATGAAAAGTACCTCTGAAGTAGATATTTTGTAACAACTCCAGATCCAGGAGCAAGACTTGTTTTTACCCATGGCTTAACCTGTCAACCAGTAAAAACATCTACAATTACGAACTAGAAAAGGACAGCATAAATAAAATACAATTTGGCACCTTTGGAAGTGGAAGAAAAACTGGACAACATCATTTAAGCACATGTTTAGAAGTACCACGATGACAGTTTCTAACATCTATTTTGGTGCCTAACCTTCAAACCAAGCTCATGGGCCTTCTTTGCCACGAGACCAGCCCCAAGCATAACACTTGGGTTTGATGTATTCGTACAGCTTGTGATTGCAGCAATCACAACACTGCCATGCTTGAGCTCTGCTGGCTGCCCGTGAAAATCAAATTTTGCAACTTTTCCTTGTACATCTTTTGGTATAGCAAAACCCTGAATTTCAAGAAAACATGCAAGAAGATTAAACTGCTGCATGCTTTATGACAGCAACAGTGTCACCAAGTTAAAGTCTACAACTTGAAACTATTAGAATGACAAATACTAGAAAAAGATTAATGTCTTTCATTCTTATTATCATACCCTTTCTGAAATCTTGGTAGAGTGATCATAGAAAATAAGAACTATAATAAAGAAAGAATAGTATTCAGGAAATAGGACTCACTTCACCTCATGTAACATCAAACATGTTTTAGATTGAAGTTTCAAGAAAGAAAATGGCAATTTCTTTCTCTTAACATACTGTTGTCATTTCTATTGGGCACTGGGTGGGGCTATTTATAATGCTACCCCTTGATTGCCCAGTTTGCAGAAACAAAGTCATACAATAAGTAAACAGGACTCCCTTCACCTCAGGTAATATCGAACATATTTTAAATTCACGTTTCAAGAAACAAAAATAGCAATTTCTTTCTCTCAACATAATGTTGTTATTTCCCTTGTGCACTGGGTGTGGCTATTTATAATGCTACCATTTGATTGTCCAAGTTTGCAGAACCAAAGGCATTCAGTAAACAGTAAAGTAATTTGTGTTTGATGCAACAATCTGAAATTCAATTTGTGATCATCATTTAGGTATACGTTAGTTCTAAGTTACCACGGACACAAAAAAAAAGGAGACAGCAAACTTAACCTAGTTACTTGACCATCACAGCATTACTAACCTTAAATCCCACTTTGTTGTCCAGACAAGCATGCCAATCAGCCTTCATTTCTTTCAAAGGCACCCGATCATGAGGTCTGGAAGGAGTATATTCAGTATGAATTACCACACAGATTATAAAGCAGAATTTTTTTAAACAAACGTTAAATGCAAGACATGTTTTGCAAAATGAAAGGGTCTTACCTCTTGGGTCCTGAGATGCATGGTTCAACTTCGTCGAGGTTCAATTCAAGATAGGATGAATAAACTCTATCCGGTTGAGGCTGTATTTCCAGAAAATAAATTAACTTTCCATACCCTGACATATACACATTTGTTTTGTTGAAAAGGAGTACATAGGATATTAAACTAGTATTACCTCATTATAGTCAATAAACAATTTGTTTGCCCTGAGATAGGCCTCTATCATTGCCACCTACAATGTCAAAAATGAAATTTAAGAAATCTCACAAGCATTTCACATCATTGGAAAATAACGAGTGCATACTTACAGTCTCATCACTTCTTCCAGTTAACTTGAGGTATTGTAATGTAACGTGATCTACAGGGAAGAAGCCCATGGTTGCACCATATTCAGGAGACATATTGGCAATTGTGGCCCTATCGGCTAATGATAGCTCACCCATACCATCACCTATAGAACAAAACCATAAATACCGTTAAACAGTTAGAACAGTTCAGCATAAGCTAAAAATAATGAAGAAAAACAAGTGTAGCCAATTACCATAAAATTCAACAAATTTCCCCACAACACCATGTTTCCTAAGAATTTGTGTCACAGTTAGAACCAAGTCAGTTGCTGTAACTCCATTGCGCAACTTTCCAGATAACTTGAACCCAACAACACCAGGTAACACCATGCTCATAGGCTGTCATTATCAAAGTACACATCATTAGGAACACCACTGTAACTAAAGTTCTTTATGAGCTAAGTTTGAGATAAGGATAAAAAAACTTAATTCTAAAGAACAATTTATCAGAATTCATCACATTTATAGGGAAGTACAATATTATAATCAAAACACATTAACCACCAATAAACCAAAATTTGGAAGTAAATATACCTGGCCAAGCATTGCTGCCTCTGCTTCAATACCCCCAACACCCCATCCAGCAACTCCAAGCCCGTCAATCATTGTTGTATGTGAATCAGTCCCAACAACACTGTCGGGATAAAGCAGGCCTTCACTGTTGAAAACAACACGTCCAAGATATTCAAGATTGACCTACAACAAGACAAAACAAGTCCCCGTAATTAACAATAAATAACCATAAAAAATATATTCCATAACATCATTACTAATGTCTGATTAGCGCTTACCTGATGTACTATACCAGAACCAGGAGGGACAACAAGCATGTTACGGAAAGCATTAGACCCCCATTTAAGAAAAGCAAATCTCTCCTTGTTTCTCTGGAACTCAAGCTCCATATTGGCCTGCACTGCATTCTCTGACCTTGCTACATCAACTTGAACTGAATGATCAATAACAAGATCAACAGGAACCTGACAACAATTATAGCCAAGAGTCAGAAACACTTGTACTATAGCAAACATAGCATGTAGGGAAAATATGGCCATGGGGGCTATTTGTTAAATTTCTAAAATCAGAATAACTAGGCTTAACAGTTAGTTTTAAACTGTTTTTAGTAATTACTCAAACTTTAAAGTAATAGTTCTCGAAGATTCACTTTTAGGGAAAATTAGTTCATAAAATCCTTCATTGCTATGATACGGTTTTTGAAATAGTAAATGAGCTGTCTAGGAAATTAAAATAGCCTGCAATGCATGCAACAGCACAAGTTTCTTTCAAATAATATAAAAAATATAAAGGAATCCTACACAGTTAATCAAATCATTAAATGTTTCCTTATTAGTCTCACTCTCAAACCTCTATTACCACATACAACTTCAAAAACAATTCAGTAAACAACATTTGATCTTAAACAAATTCCTAATCAAATTTTATGCATGTTTAATATAAGTTCATATCAGTCAGCGGATAAACTCCCTTAAAAGTCACTTTGGTTGGGACTGGCCGCATGGAAAAATATATCAACAAATGGTTTTTACTATGTATGATGACACTGCTAATAGATAGAATTTCTTTTAAAACGTATATACAAAGTAAATCAGGAGGAAATGTTATCTATCTATCTATATATCTATATATATGAATGTGTATGAAAGTTACAGTACCAAAGCACACTTTAGATAGACAGTCGGTAATACGCAAAGTAAAAAGAAAATATTGTGTATCAAAAAGCCAATAATTACTAATGAGAACAATTACAAGTTTAAGGCACGTAGAGAACTCTACATAGCACATAAAAATTTGGAATCTCTGCATCAATGACTGCACAGAAAAATTATAAGAATGGTGTATACCAGAGGATTGATCTTATTAGAATCACTGCCAAGCTTATTCATAGCATCACGCATGCAAGCCAGGTCAACAACAGCAGGGACTCCAGTAAAATCCTGATGTGAGAAGAAAAAACAGGTTAAAGAAAGAACCCAAATGATTGTATATCACCCATCCATGACCACAACTCTTTTGCCGCACCCAGTATTGAACAAGTTACCTGCAGTAGAACGCGAGCAGGCTTGAAAGGAATCTCAACTTGCTTCACAGAAGAGTTTTCCCAGTCAATAATCTTCTCAACATCTTCTTTAGTAACTTGGAAGTTGTCACAATTACGGATGGCAGATTCAAGGAGAATTCTGATAGAGTATGGTAACCTATCTGTCAAGGACCACATAGTTGAAACCATCAGCAAAAAAGAATTAACAAAGAGACATCGCTATTTTAAAGAACTAGAATTTTATCACTAATCATCATTAGATTACGATAATAGAACTACATAACCAAAATTCTAGTAAATAAAATTAAACAATTACGCTAGCAAATTACCAATTCTCGGATCATTGAGAGACGGAAGGCTGTAGAACTTTCCAAACTCGCCACCACCAGGCTTAGGGAGACTCGTTAGATTTCCCTTGAAAGGATTATCAAGAGCTGAAATGGCACTTACGTTAGATGACCGATCAGAACACAAAATTCAGCTGCATACATTAGAGATACTAAACTACAAATCACTCAGATAAAGCACAATCCGTCAGCACTAAATAATAAACATAATAATACTATGACAACAAAAACAATAATTAGACAATTATATTATAAAGATATTGCAGTATGGATTAATATTTGATGAATTAAATAATGTTCAGTTTAAATCAAACCCGGTTGGGAATATACGAGTGAATATATGATTTCTTTTCTCTTAACCTCGTTATTTCACAACTATTTTATAACTATTTTTTTTATCGGCGAACAACTATATTACAATTATAATAATAATAATAATAATAATATGAATTGATGATGGATTAAACGTTGAGGTTATATATGATTTTTCCTCTCTTAACCTCGTTGACGATCGGACAGAAGATTCCAGAAAAGAAAAAGGGCAAAAGGAAATTCAGTCAATTCAAACTTCAAATTCGATCGAAATACGAAAAATCGCATCCAAAACGAACGATTCTCAGCCAAGCGAAGCAGATCAAAAGAAACAGAACTCCAATATTGCGGGAGAGAACAGTGAAGTACCACTAGTGGCGATCCTCCGGTGGAAGCGTTCGATGAGGGGAGCGACGGCTCTGATCTGATGGCGGAGGCCGAGTGGAGAGCGCCAATCGACGCCGTGGCTCCATCGCGGAACGGCGGAGCCGAAGGAGCGCGCGGCGGTGGAAGAGCCGGGTAATCGGCGAGGAGCGGAGCGAGAGAAGGCTCTATAAACAGAAGTGGAGGTAGAGGAAGCAAGCGTAGAGCGAGAAGCTCGGAGGAGCGAAGAGGCTGCAGAAGCCATGATCAAAGCATTCGTATGCTGAGAAGCGTGTGGAGAGCGAACGCAAACTAGGGCTTCTTTTAGCTCTAGAAGAAAATAACAGTACCCAATATTTCTCTATATATATAAGCCTACTCTCAATTATTACTGAGGATAATACCAAGCAGAAACCGTTTTATTGAGACCCGAACCCGTTCCTCTGCGGGAGCTTCCATACTATGCAATCCTCATGTCCAATCAACTCTCTAAAATACCCAACTTATCGTCGTAGGTTATTTAATTTTTCTTTTACTTGTTATAACAATTCCTTCCAACACATACCCGGGTTCCCGGCAAATTTTTCGAATTTTGGCCAAGTGGCTTCATCAAGTTGTATTCTTTCATTTAACTTTATTCCCATCCCTGGCGAAAAAACCACCACCGTTCCCTTCTCCCGTTATTAGCTTTCTATGACTAACGAATCATTCCACGTGCTTTCTCCATCGTTGATTTTTCATCTTTGATGCAATAGCTCAATGCAATGAATTATTCATTTATTCTTTTCCTTGTTTTACATATCACTGGTGTCGGTGTTCACTTTTGTGTAATGATAATCACGAGCCAACTTGGTCAGCATTGCTTAGCCGTTGAAAGCGCAAGGATCATCACGTGTGGCTAGGGTTTATTGTGGTACATGCGCCTGCGATGTACCATAGTTGATTTTGGTTTATTTATTATCATGATTAGTAATAAGAGTTTTTGTTTGAAGGTACTTGTCTGAATTGGTTTCAGAAAGTGGGAATAATACTCAGCCATCGAAACCGACCAGGAATAATATTCTATGGTAGGTCCAGCACAAACGTTGACGATTCCCAACAAGACTAATATTTTGGATTTTTTTTTATTAATAAAGCACTCTTTATATTTTTTAAAGCAAGAAAATTTAAAATTTAGTAAAGTCTCTTGTCATGAAATCAATTTAAAACATCTTTTAGTATTTTTAAAAGTATTTTAAGTATATAAGCAACGGTTGACATGTATTATTAATCGGTTAAACATTTTAAAGTATCACATTATTTCGTATCAGCAATATTTGGATACCTCCATATATAATAAAAAGTAAAGAACTACATTATTCATATTGAAAAGAAAAAGTCAAGTTAATAAAATTATACTAAAAAGGAAAAAAAAAGTGACTTGTTAATGTTAGGGATGTTTGGCAGAAAAAGAAGTTATTCTCAAATATAAAGCTGGAAAAGTATATTTCTCATATCTGGTTTATCATATAAAAAAAAGATATTCCAAGAAGACAAGATTCTTTGAGAACGAATTTGATCTAACGATATAAGAATAGAAAATTAAATAAATAGAAAAGTTACTGAAAAAAGTGCCATGCTACTTTTATTAAAATGTTGAATGATAAAGATTTTGGTAAATTTAAGCGTTTTTCTAAAAATTTATATAAATATTTTCAGCTATAATTTAATTTCCACTAATCATAGTTCTTTTTATAAATAATGATTCACTATAGTTGGCTATGGAAAAAAAAGTGTATCGTCCGCTAAACATCTCCCTAAAGATAATTGAAAGAAATAAATAAATCTAGGATAAATTTAATACTATTAAGTTAATTTGTATTAAAGAAAATAATTTTAGATCAAGTTCCTTCAGAATATAAATAAATAGATTTGTCATATAAGTTTTCTTTGGTAAATAGAATTGTGAACTATATAAAAAATTTAAAATTATTATTTTATTGAGTTAAATATATATATTTTCCTTCCTTAATCTACTTTTAAAATTTGTATTTTATTTTTAAGTTATATATATATATATATATATATATATATATATATATATATATATTTACTTTATAAAAGTAATGTAAGATTTTATCTCTAATAAAATAAATAACACGTTGAGGTTATATAATATTTCATTGCGAAACTTTGTTATTAACGTGATAAACACTCCAAATACCATTTGTTCGAGAGATATTTTAATTTTACATGATTTCATAAAATATAATAGAGAAAGACATTTATATTTAATCTAGAAATGAAAAACATGTTTTATAATAGTCTATTTAACCATTTTATTAATAATCATTATATCAATTATATTTTTATCACTTTTATTTGTAATCATTATTATTTTTAAACTAAGAAAATAAAAATACACTAAATTATATAAAATATTATAAAAATATTATTTCTTAACCTAAATTGAGATATTGAAAATATTTTTCCCTTAATAATTTTCTATTACAATTTCTTTCCAAGTTACTAAATGAATATTTATTGTTTCCAATCTGGGTACAATATTTTAAAATCTATTAAGAAAGTTCCTGGATGAAAATGTTTATTATATGAAATTACTTAGAAAATGTGTTATAACAATAACTTATATATCAATAATATATTTGATAAAATGTTTATCGAGCTTAACATGTTTTATCTTATTATATAGTATTGAATATTGGTTAATGTTTATAACTCACAATAAATTGCATTGCATCAAAACCTTTATTGTAGGCTATAATAGGTAGCCTACTTACTCTTCACACAACTCTAATGCTCTTCCCTAAAAGTTTAATAAATCACTCCTTGGTTTTTTTAATTTTTTTTTTACTGAGAGTTTCATGCAGTGGTTAAACTCAATGATTTTATAAAATGTTTTTATGGAGATATTTTTCAATTTTAAATAAAAATTTAAAATGTATTTTCACATAATTTTCAGTAATTATTTTTAAAATTATAATACAATTTCTCTCAAGGATGATTTGGTAAATATCTAATATTATTCACTATAACATTTTTAAATATATCATATTCATCATATTATAAAGAAACTTTCATCTTAAATCACACAATATTTTCCTTAATCCAAACAATTACAACTTCACCTTTTATTTCCTTTGAGATTCACTCAAATCTACTCTTCCAAATTCACCCTCTACTCCAAACACACCCTAAATGAAATGAGTAACCTTATGAGAGACATTTTATGTCCATATTTCTTACCTAATAACTTATTTCTTAACTTCTCACTAAATCTCACACAAAACCTCATATGTTATTATCGTTTGGATCCTTATTTCACATTCACCCATCTATGTTGTCCCCTTTTAGTTATAAAAGTGTTGGTTCTACCCTAAAACTGTTAATTATGTTTTCTTTCCATGCAAATCATGTTCTCTTTCATTGAAAGTCTCGCTACCCCTATTTTTGCACCCATCCTATATTTTTCATTGTGTCCTTTTTTTTTTGTTTGGGATTAAGGAATAATCTTGGATAGGTTACAATTAAACTCTTATTTTCTTTTCACTTATTAAGCTAAAAAATAATGTTTCTTTCATCCTTTACATTTCAACTGACATTGTTCTAACATCACTTGCAACGAGTGTCTCTTCCACATTTTTTAAGTCCTTCCACAGTAAAAGATTGCACTTATTTGTGTTCACCCCTTTTTGAAACTCTTTTCATTTTCCATGGTTGATTTCTAACACCTTACACCACATGGACTATTTTTGATGAAAAATGTTTTGTACTCACTTTGCCTAGAAGTGAATGCATTAAATATTCTAACATATTTCACATATAAGCCACAAATGTGTATGGGTTAACATACGTCCTTCCAATTCATTTAAGTTATTTTTCATTCTAACATTTTTTCATCCTCGCAAAAATTGATATTGCATATTTGCATTCACCTTATCTAGAATTTTAAACAAAGACAAAAATAATAAAGGTCAATATGTCATGATAAAGTTAAATGCTTAAATTTTCACAAAGTCGGTATACTCCTAAACTTTGTTATGATTAACTCCAGTATTAAGTCTTCTTATAATTATTGTTTATAAGGATTCAAAAAGTAAAAAGGTTACAATTCAACAAAATTATGACTATATTATATTTTTACTTGATTGCCTCTTTTGTCCCACATCCCCTTTTAAAGAGGTTTACTTGGAGTTTTAATGTTAGCTTAAAACTCCTTAACATACTATTGATGACTGACACATTATTGAAGGTGACTTCTCCTAAAAAGATTGTATAATGGTAAATCAATGTCAAAATTTTTGTCACCCACATTGTGGCCTTTATACATGCCTTGTTCAATAACTTGTTTCGGCTTCTTCTTTTTCGTAAAACAGGGTTGTTTTGAACCTGTAATTGTAAAATAGGGTCAATGAACTTTTTATTTTTACAGAATAAGGTGAAGTCGTTATGACTCATGACGAAGTCGTCAACATACATGACGACTTCACTTTTTTCATACACATAAACTAGTAGGAATCCTAATGTATAGGAAGTCTAGGTACATCCCATTAGTTAGGTACAATAGGGAAGCTTGGGAGGGATGTACTCGGCCACGGACACGACAGGAAAGGGTGTTACTCAAGATAAGGCACAGTCAGTAAAAGAGGGTTAGAGTGGTGTGGTCAGAGGCATGTATCTCGGCCCAGGTGCCGTAAACATCACGGTCCAATGGCTAGACACATTTCAGGCACTGGAGTCAGGGAGTGGCTTGGTAGGGTGGCAGGCACGTGTAGGGTGGAGGCCGAGTAGATGTCGGCCCTTGGTGCCTGGTACATCTCGGCCCAAGGGTCCTGATGCGTAATGGGCCAGCAGTGCAAAGGGGTAGACCCATCCCAGTCACGGCAAAGATAGCACACAGGTCCAAGAGTTCGGAAGTCCAATGGAATGTAGAAATGTTACCGTTAAGGTCTGGGAGGCAGTTACTGTATTGATTAAGATTCCTTAGTGTTTAATGGGAGAAGGAAACCGCTCTGTAGGCAATAAAAGTGGGAATAATGCCAGGTAGTATAAAAGATATTTTTACTGTCTAATAAGAGGTAAGTTATCTGAAACTAATATTTTACAGAGAGTATCTGGGGTTATTGCTGACTTAAGCATCGGAGTATTTGCAGGTACCCACCCCTGACGGTGAGCCAGAGTCAGCTGTAAAGAGAAGAGACATGAAGTGGGAGGAAGAATACTGAAGGCCTTTGAGATCGCTTGGCTCTTACCCTTACAAGAACACCTAACAACTTCATTTTCGCAAAAAAAAAAAAAAAAAAAAAAAAAACCCATAAAG